>Ga0265292_1001206_pt1 | contig 24442 bp, 22 predicted proteins | sample Munlanlewell296A_FD_189080 | JGI IMG/M metagenome (GOLD analysis project Ga0265292, IMG submission 189080) | Leachate microbial communities from a municipal landfill in Southern Ontario, Canada - Leachate well 296A | ecosystem: Engineered > Solid waste > Landfill > Unclassified | place: Canada... | reverse complement strand
TTTCGGATTTCAAATTGCTGATTTTTGACAGATGGGGAGGAGAAATCTTTGAATCAACTGACATCCTGAATGGCTGGGATGGCAAAAAGGACGGAAAGCTTTGCCCTGGCGGGGTTTATGTTTACCGTATTGCCTTCAGATTAGATGGAGTCCCGGGAGTCGAAGGTGCAAATGTGGAAGTGGGTACGGTGATGCTGGTGAGGTAAATCAGATGATTTCAATACCGGTCCTGGTAATTTCTTCTAAAAATCCCGCCGGATCATTTTCTTCTTCAATCAGAACAGGCTCAATAAGCGGATCAATCTGACGGCGCAACTTCCAGAGGACAGGCTCAACCTCGAAGAATCCTTTGTCCATCTTTTTCACAACCAGGGCCACATCAATGTCGCTATATGCATGAGCAGTCCCATTGGCATAGGAACCAAACAGAACAACTCTAGAGATTTCGAATTGCTCTTTAACCAATTTGGCAAATCGTTTTACCTTTCCGATAACTTCCTCTTGATCCATTGTTGTAGTGCGGTGGTTTTATTGATCAATTCAAGGCATTTATCCTTTGTCAATTGTTTCAGCAGGCGTTCTTTATATTCAGGATATCTTGCTTCAATATTCAGTGGTTCTAACTCGTCAACTAAGGCTTTCTGATCTTCAGTGAGTTCATTGTCCAGCCCTGTTTTTACGATCAGAAAGGCAAGATTATGTGTGAAGGGAGGAATATCATTATATAATGAAGCAAAATACCCTTTTAATGCCTTTTCTATGGTTTGATGACACATAAATCCGACATACAAATACCGTGTACTTTTTAACATGGCATTGGCAGTTTCAAGATCATAGTCAGAAAGGTCGATCCAGTATTGTATTTTGTCTTTCTTTACCATTAAAAAAGCGAATTATACAAAATTAAGAAAAAAAACACCTGATCACCATTATTCCATACAAAAATAGCCCAATCAACCAATCCATTGCTTTTCTCCTCAATATATCCTACTTTTATACCACGATTTCAAACCAAATTAGCTCAAAGGGCTGTATGAAACTTCGTAAAACCATATTATCCCTGATTCTCCTTTCCTTCCTTTCATCCGCCTCTCTCTTCGCCCAACGGGAAGCCGATAACTGGATATTTGGGGATTGGGCAGGCCTGAACTTCACTACTGGTGATCCTGTCCCGATTTTTGTAAATCCTACGAAAGCACATCCACTTCATGATGGAGCTATAATGAGTGACACGCTCGGAAATATTTTATTTTATTGCGATGGGAAAACAATTTGGAATCGTGATAATAAGGTAATGCTAAATGGCGATGGTTTATTTCCGGAAGATGACGGAGGTCCTGCTCAAGCGGCAATTGCATTTCCTAAACCAAATTCAAAGACGCAATATTATATCTTTACTGTATCCGCCCATGACTTTCCTGATGGCTTGTACTATTCCTTGGTGGATATGACTCTTGACGATGGATTAGGCGGTGTGACCGCGGTGAAAAATGTAAAACTGGAAGCAGCTAACAATGCCGCTGAACAACTGCTTGTGCTCAAAAATGCAGAAGGAGACGGTTATTGGGTCATTACCCGACTGTTCACTGATGACAGGTATGCATGTTTCGGGGTAGATGCAGCCGGGGTAAACCTGGTGCCGGTTTATAGTTCCCCGGGGATTTACAGGGAATTTAATGAAGGAGGTGGACCTGTTAAAGTTTCTCCGGATAAAAAGTATATGGTTGCCTGTTATTGGACACATGTTCTTGGACCATTAAATGATTTTGAGGTGTGTTCCTTTAACGCAGAAACAGGTAAGATCGATTTTATATATTACATTGCTTTGCCAAATAACTTTGGTGATTATGATGACATGACAGATTGCGAATTTTCACCGGATTCGAAATACCTCTATATTTCTTACGGTAATGGTGACACATGGTCAGGAGGGGCGTTGTATCAATATGATTTGAAGTTCGCCGGGGATTCAGCCGCATTTCATGATTCAGGAATCATGGTAAGGGAAAATACGGGTCGGAGCCTTCAGCTTTCTAATGATGGAAGGATATATGCTTCCTGTCTGGCTGATACATGCGGAGATCCATGGGATAAATATCTCAGTGTGATCAACAAACCCTGGGAATTTGGCGCAGCCTGTGATTTTGATACCTTAAGTGTTTATCTGGGAGGAAGACATCATAGCTGGGATTTGCCCAACTTCCTCCTCGACTACCTCTACCGGTTTGAATGGGAAGCCGATGACTACTGCCAGGGCTCTGCCGTTCATTTCATCCCGCATTTTGTCCCTACACCCGACAGCGTAGAATGGTTTTTTGATGAATTTGCACCGGGAAATTATTCTAATGAGCTTTCACCTACTTATACCTTTCAAAACGCCGGCATCCATGAGGTGGAAGTCGATATCTGGTATCCTACCGGAAGGTTCGAACATACTTCCCGGGAGATCGAGATTTATCCTACCCCTAAACCAGATTTAGGACCAGATATTGTTATTTGCGAGGGAACATCGATTACACTGAATGCAAATTGTATTGCCGATCTCTATTCGTGGAGCACCAGCCAGTTCGGCAGTCCAGAAATTACTGTTACGGATAGTGGTACCTACTGGGTCAGAGCTTCATTCTTCGAGACCGGATGCACTGGCAGCGATACGATCCATGTCGGCTTTTACCCACCTATACTGATTGATGAATCTTCTCTGGTTGTAACGCCTACTTCCTGCGGAGGAGCCACCGGCTCTGTCACCGGACTGGCCATCCAGGGAGCCGATCCTCTGCAGTATCTCTGGGAGGACCTATCCGGCAACGATTACGGAACAGGTATTGATGTCTTTAACCTGCCGGCAGGGCAGTATGTCCTTACGGTCACCGATGGCAACGGCTGCGAGACTTCCTCCTCTGCTTACACCATCACCGATGCCGGTAACCTGCAGGTGACACAGGTTCAAACCATCTCTCCGCATTGCTTTCGGCCAGACGGGCAGTTGATCATCATAGCCTTTTCGCCTCCCGGCTCAATCCTGGAATATTCCATCGACAATGGGAACAGCTACCAAACTGACAGCCTTTTTACAGCACTAACTGCTGCGAGTTACGTGGTACGGGTTAAAGATCAATATGGCTGCGATGGATTTTATATCGATAATCCGGTCATCCTGCAGGACATTCCCGGCCCGCAGGTGCAGCAGGCCATTGTCTCGGATGAAACCGACTTCCTGCAGAACGGTTCCATCGATATTACAGCTACCGGAAGTACTCCGCAAATCTTTTATTCTATCAACAACGGCAGCACATGGCAAACCAACAACGGGACATTTAATAATCTTCAAGCCGGAAGCTACATTTGTGTTGTCAAAGACGAAAACGATTGCGATACGACCTTCACTATCGAAATCCAGAACATCATCCTCACCTACCTTCACGCCATCACCGGGCCAGGAGGGCATTGCCTGGGTAACACTGCCATGGTACCTGTAAATGTCGATAACTTCAATTCCGTGGCAACTTTTCATCTGAAATTAAGCTATAACGCGGATAACCTGCAATGCGAAGGCTTTACCAATGTCCATCTGCAACTCGTTGACAGTCTTACTGGCTGGGTTGACCAGGCGGCAGGTGTGATCAACCTGGCCTGGAATTCACAATCACCAGTAACATTCACCCAGCCTGAAACCGTCGCAGAGCTGGTTTTCACGACTAAGAATCCCGGGCAGGGCGAACTGGCCTGGTACACCGGAACCACGGAAAGCTATTTCACGAACATCCAAGGCTCAGTCATCCCGGCCGAGTTTCATACAGGGGAAGTAACTATCTATGATCCTCCATCCGTTATATTATCAGCATCGAAAACGGTCTGTGAAGGCCAAGCGGTTAGCTTCATGAGCATTGCTTCGGGCAACCAACCGCCCTTCACTTTCCAGTGGACTTATCCCGACGGAACGATCACTACCTCCGATCCTTTCTTCTTCAATGTTAATCAATCTCAGGCCGGCGATTATATCCTGCAGGCAACTGATCAAGTCGGCTGCACCGACCAAAAGTCCATCAACCTGGTCGTAAGCGAAAATCCGGTTGCAGCTTTTCACGGCACAGATACTTTAACAGTGCAAGCAGGCTACCTCCTGGAAGCCGGAGCAGGACTGGCTTCTTATTTATGGAATACCGGCGACACCGCCGAAAGCATCATCATCGAAACAGAAGGCATGTACAAAGTGCAACTCGAATCCCCGGCAGGCTGCACGGGTGTAGATTCAATATATATCCTTCTCAAAACCGAGGAAATCCCATCTTATCATATCTACTTCCCCAACGCTTTCACACCCGATGGAGACGGACTGAACGATACCTTCAAAGCTTTCGCCACCGGCGATTATATCACTAAATTCAACATGCAGATCTACGACCGCTGGGGCGGGTTGATTTTTAATTCGGATGACATCTCCATCGGCTGGGACGGGAAAAAGAATGGAAATCCTTGCCCGGGTGGAGTCTATGCGTACAAAATCATTTTCTCGATTGATGGAGTACAAGGAAACCAAGAGAGAGTGGGAACTGTGGCACTGATTAGATAAATGAAGTCCCTACGGGATTATAATACCCTGCAATCTTTCTAGAAATTCTCAACCCCGTCATTACCCCAAAGGCGGGAATCTGCCAGCAAAATTTCGAATATCGTCCGATCGCCTGATCGTTCTTTCACCCGATCATTCGCCCAATCTCAAACCGACAAAAATTAACCCGCAAAACTGAAGATTTTATTGATCTTTGTAATTAATTATTGGGACTAACGGAGATTTAACGATGGAAAAAGAAAATTTTATTTATGGCCTTCATCCCGTTACGGAAGCAATTAAAAGTGGCAAGGAGATCGACAGGATCTTATTTAAAAAAGGGCTGCAAGGTACTTTTTCCGCTGAATTGCTCCAACTAGTGAGAACACACGATATCCCGTTTCAGTTTGTACCCCAGGAAAAGCTCGACCGGATCACCCGGAAGAATCACCAGGGTGTGATAGCCCTGGTGTCTGAAATCAGCTACCAGACGCTGGAAAACCTTGTACAGATGGTTTTTGAAGAAGGCAAAAATCCGTTGTTCCTGATCCTCGACGGGATAACGGATGTGCGGAATTTTGGCGCCATCTGCCGTTCGGCTGAGTGTGCAGGGGTCCATGCCATTATTATCCCCATGCAGGGAAGTGCCCAGATCAATGAAGAAGCGGTGAGGACTTCTGCCGGCGCCTTGCTCAGGATACCGGTATGCCGGGAAAAATCTCTTAAGGCTGCAGCAAGATTTTTGAAAGAAAGCGGTATCATGCTGATAGCTGCCAGTGAACGGGCCGAAAATACCTGCTTCAATGAAGATTATTCCAAACCCCTTGCCATCATCATGGGATCGGAAGAAACAGGTATCTCCCCGGAATTGTTAAGAAGCTGCGACCAGATAGTAAAGATCCCGATGCAGGGTGAAATATCTTCTCTCAATGTTTCTGTTGCTGCCGGAGTATTGCTTTTTGAAGTAGTCAGGCAAAGGCTTTTATAAAATCAGGAGAGTTTTTCTTTCAGGTATTTCCCGGTGTAGGAATTCTCCACTTTCACCAAGTCTTCAGGAACCCCTTCAAAAACTACATAACCGCCGGATTCCCCGCCTTCCGGGCCTAAATCGATCAGCCAGTCGGCACATTTGATTACTTCCTGGTTGTGCTCGATCACAATGATGGTGTGTCCTTTTTCAATAAGCGCATCAAAAGCATCCATCAGTTTCCTGATATCATGAAAATGCAGGCCGGTTGTCGGCTCATCGAAAATAAACAGGGTAGGGGACTGCGATCCGCCTTTGGTCAGGAAGTAAGCTAATTTGATGCGTTGTGCTTCTCCGCCGCTCAGAGTGCTCGACGACTGGCCAAGTTCAAGGTAACCAAGGCCAACATCGTTCAATGGCTTGAGCTTTTCGACTATTCTCCGGCATGTTGAAAGGTGGGTTGTTGCCTGTGAGAAAAATTCGATAGACTGGTCAACGGTCATTTCAAGGATGTCGACGATGCTTTTATCCTGGAACTTAGCATCCAGGACTTCTTCCTTGAACCTTTTGCCACCGCACGATTCGCAGGTAAGGCTCAAATCGGCCATGAACTGCATCTCTATTTTCACAATGCCTTCGCCTTCACATTCTTCGCAACGTCCTCCAGGAATATTGAAGGAAAAGTAGCCCGGTTTGTAGCCCCTTACCTTCGATAGCTGTAAATCAGCGAATAAATTGCGGATATCGTCAAAAGCCTTAAGATAGGTGGCTGGATTGGAACGGGAAGACCTCCCGATAGGGTTCTGATCGACAAATTCTGTCAGGGAGATCCTGTCATAATCACCCGATAATCTGCCGAACCTGCCTGTCTTTTCATTATTTCCCCCATGGATCTTTCGTAAAGCCGGATAAAGGATGTTTCTGACCAGAGATGATTTGCCTGACCCGCTTACACCGGTAATGACCGTGAGTATATTGAGCGGAAACTTTACATCGATACCTTTCAGGTTATTTTCCCTTGCACCGATGATTTCGATATACTCTTTCCATCTCCTTCTCCTCGCAGGCACAGGGATATTCAGCTCTTTTGAAATATATTTTGCGGTCAGGCTGTTTCTCTGCTCAAGCATTTCCTCAAAAGTCCCTGCAAATACCACTTCACCGCCCTGATTTCCTGCCAGCGGGCCTATATCAATAATATAATCCGACGATCGGATGATCTCTTCATCATGTTCGACAACGATCACGGAATTGCCCAGGTTACGCAGGTTCATCAGGACATTGATCAGGCGATGCGTGTCACGCGGGTGTAACCCGATACTTGGCTCATCCAGGATATACATCGAGCCTACCAGGTTGCTGCCGAGCGATGTCGCAAGGTTGATCCGCTGCGATTCACCCCCGGATAGGGTGGAGGATTGCCGGTTAAGTGACAGGTACCCCAGCCCGACATCTTCAAGGAATTGCAGCCTTGTAACGATTTCTATTAATAAACGCTGGGCGATCTTTTGTTCATGTTCATCCAGGCTGATATGGGTAAAAAAGGCGAGTGCTTCCGTAACCGGCATGAGCAGTATTTCACTTACAGGTTTTCCTCCCACTTTGACATAATTTGCGTCTTTCCGGAGACGTGTGCCATGGCATTCCGGACAGATAGTCTTTCCACGGTACCGCGACAGCATGACCCGGTATTGAATCTTATAAGTTTGATCTTCCACATAATGGAAAAAGTCATTCAATCCTTTGAAATAACTGTTGCCGGTCCAAAGCAACCGCCGTTGTTCGTCCGTCAGCTCATAATAGGGCTTATGGACCGGGAAACCGAATTTATATGCGTTCATCACCAGCGCTTCTTTCCATTCCCCCATCTTTTCACCTTTCCAGCAGGCAATGGCTTCCTCAAAGATCGACAACGCCTTATCCGGTACCACAAGGTCTTCATCAATGCCGATAATGCTCCCGAAACCCTCACATCTCTTGCAGGCACCATAAGGATTATTGAAACTGAAGAGGTTGACAGAAGGTTCTTCGAATGTAATCCCGTCGAGTTCAAAACGGTTCGAGAATTTTTTTGTGGTAATCTTTCCCTCAGTATCGATCTCAAGATGACAGCTTCCATTCCCTTCGTAAAATGCGGTTTGAACAGAATCGGATATGCGGCCGGGCAGATCCTCATCCTGCGCGTTAATCACAAAACGGTCGATCAGGATCTTAAGGCTTTTATCATCCGGGACCTGACCTGATTCTATCGCATCATCGATCCTGAAAAAATCTTTCCCTGAGATCAACCGGCTAAAGCCTTGCTGCAGCAATAAAGAAAGCTCTGTGGTCAGATTCCTGCCTGCCTTCCTGATCAGTGGGCATGAAATCGTGATGCGGGCGCCTTCTGATTGGGAGAGGATAAAGTCAGTGACATCAGTGACCGTATGCCGTTTAACGAGCTGGTTTGATTCAGGCGAATATGTCTTGCCTGTTCTTGCATAAAGCAGCTTGATGTAATCGTAAATCTCGGTGGATGTGGCGACAGTGGACCGAGGGTTGCGGGTGTTCACTTTTTGTTCGATCGCGATTGCCGGAGAAATCCCTTTGATATACTCTACTTTTGGCTTGCTCATCCTGCCCATGAATTGACGGGCATAAGCACTCAGGCTCTCAACGTAACGCCGCTGCCCATCGGCGTAAAGGGTGTCAAATGCCAGGGACGACTTGCCCGATCCGGATAATCCCGTAATCACTACCAGGCGGTTACGGGGAATAGCCACATCAATGTTCTTCAGGTTGTTGACCGAAGCTCCTTTTACAAGAATAAATTTTTTAGTGTCAAATTGGCTGAAATCAATGCCCGGCATGCAAAAAATATATAACTGATTTTTAGGAAAAGTGCAAAATTATGAATATTCACTTGCATTTTTCTTTTTAATTCCTATATTTGCATTTCTTTCGTCAACGAAAACCGAAAGAAAATTCTTACTTTTGTCTCATATCTAAAGAAGAGGAGGAACATTATCGAATAAATATTTACCCTTTTTTATCATTATTCACCTTAAAAAAGGAGGCACAATGAAAGCTGCCATAATTAGCGATAAAGAGCTAATTGGTAAATATTTAAACGGTAATGAGAAGAGCCTGGAAAAACTAATCTATCGTCACAAACGCAAAGTTTATTCTTACATTATGATGGTCGTGAAAGACGATCAACTTGCTGACGACATTTTTCAGGATACTTTTATCAAAGTGATCAATACCATTCGTTCCGGTTCTTACAAAGAAGAAGGAAAATTCATCCAATGGGTGATGCGGATAGCACACAACCTTATCATTGATTATTTTCGCCGTGCAAAAAGAATCCCCGTCATCAGCAACTCCAATGATGAATATGACATTTTCGACATGGTCAGGATCACGGACCCTTCGGTCGAAGAACAGATTATCACCGACCAGATCCATGAAGATGTGCGGGCACTGATCGAACTGCTTCCCGATGAACAAAAAGAGGTCCTGATCATGCGCCATTATTCGAATATGAGTTTTAAAGAGATTGCTGATGCTACAGAAGTCAGCATCAACACAGCCCTTGGCAGGATGCGCTATGCGCTTATCAACCTGAGGAAAATCATCAAAGAGAAAAACCTGACCCTTTCGGCCTGATTTATTCAAAATATTTATCAGGTGTTAAAATATTAACTGGTTTTTTACCGTTAGTTACGCATACGAACTGTAAAATATTCGCGTAGCCTATGGAAAAAACCATTACTCTTTATGACTTACAACATTATCTTCAGGAAATCAACCAAATAGAAAAAAGAGCGCCAGGGAAAAAGCAAGGGGACAAAGGCCCCAGTTACTTAACCCTTCAGAACCTGATCAGGTATTCCAGCGCGTTGAACATACTGAAGACCAGGATAGCCGGTACAATCTATCAACTGGCTAATTAAAGGAAATTAATTACATGCGGGGTTGTCTTAAAAGAGATTTTGAGGCAACCTCATTTTTTTTTCAACAGAACGGGTATATTTTTGCAAAATCCCGATTAACCTATAGAAAACTTTGAAGAAAGCTGAGCGATATAAAAAAATCCTGGAGTATTTTACATTGAATCAACCAGTCGCGGAAACTGAACTGGTATATTCTTCCCCTTATGAATTGCTGGTTTCAGTTATATTATCGGCTCAATGCACGGATAAACGGGTCAACATCATTACTCCGGTGTTCTTTAAGCGCTTTCCATCCGTGGATATGCTGGCAGTCGCCAAAGAAGAGGAGGTTTTTGAGTTGATAAAAAGTTGTTCCTATCCGAATAATAAAACCAGGCATCTTGCCGGGATGGCCAGGATGATCGTAGAAGACTATAACGGAACGGTGCCATCGGATGTGGAGCATCTTCAGAAATTACCGGGTGTAGGAAGAAAAACTGCTCACGTGATGGCATCAGTGGCATTTAACCAGCCGAAACTTGCAGTAGATACCCATGTATTCAGGGTTGCGGCAAGAATTGGCCTCACATACCGGGCTAAGAACCCGCTACAGACGGAATTACAGTTAGTACGATACATACCGGAGGATAAGATTTCTTTGGCACACCATTGGCTGATCCTGCACGGGAGATATGTCTGCCAGGCCAGGCGGCCAAAGTGCGAGGTCTGCGGAATCAGTCAGTTTTGCAAGTATTATGAGATGCAGGAAAAGAAAAAAATTATCTGAAACGCTTCCATGTATGTTGGTAATCAATGATAATTTATAAGGATAATAGGATGCCCGCGATGCTTAAAATGAATATTTTTGTGTACCCCTAAGCTTTAATATTTAAAAATATGAAACTGAAAGTTGGTGATATATTTAAGATCTTTGATAAAGTGCAAACAAAGAACCATTCTGACCAAATTCTGGCAGAGGTTGATTAAATAATAACTTTTAAATCTTTTATTATGGGTGGAGAGAATAATATTGACCAGATCAGGCAAGAGAAGATGAAAGCCCTGGAGATGACCCTGGGCAATATCGAGAAGCAGTATGGTAAGGGGACCATTATGAAACTCGGGGATACCCCGGCAGAAAATATCCCTTTTATTCCGACAGGATCCATTGGGCTGGACGCAGCATTAGGAGTTGGCGGGCTTCCCAGGGGAAGGGTTACTGAGATATATGGCCCGGAATCCAGCGGTAAAACCACACTCGCACTCCATGCTATTGCCGAGGCACAGAAGTTGGGCGGAATAGCAGCATTTATCGATGCGGAGCATGCTTTCGACCGTTTTTACGCACAAAAGCTGGGCATCGACATCGACAACCTGCTGATATCCCAGCCGGATAACGGGGAACAGGCTCTTGAGATCGTGGATAACCTGATCAGGTCGGGTGCCATTGATATCATTGTGATCGACTCGGTGGCAGCCCTCACACCCAAAAGTGAGATCGAAGGTGAAATGGGCGACTCTAAAATGGGTTTGCAAGCCAGGCTGATGTCGCAGGCGCTTCGGAAACTTACTGCCAATATCGGTAAGACAGGCTCCTGCTGCATTTTTATCAACCAGTTAAGGGAAAAAATAGGAGTGATGTTCGGCAATCCGGAAACGACAACCGGTGGACATGCCCTGAAATTCTATGCTTCTGTGCGCCTCGACATACGAAAAATTAACCAGATCAAGGAAGGCGAGGAAAGTACTGGTAACCGCGTGAAGGTAAAAGTTGTCAAGAATAAAGTCGCCCCGCCTTTTAAAAAAGCGGAGTTCGATATCATGTATGGCCAGGGCATCTCGCGTGTCGGAGAAATCATTGATCTGGGTGCCGATTTAGGCATTATTAAGAAAAGCGGGTCCTGGTTCAGCTATGGAGAAACGAAACTGGGCCAGGGAAGAGATGGTGTTAAAAAACTCCTTGTGGATAACCCTGAATTAGCTGATGAACTGGAAGCAAAAATCCGGGAAAAACTTTTTCCGGTCTGATTATTTTATTATAACATCTTTTTAAAAACCGGAGGATGAAGAACTTAATCCTTGTTTGGATTTTACTTATTTTCAGCCTTTTACTGTCTTCATGTCGGCCAGTTAATGAAAAGAAAATGGCCACTGTACAAAATTCTACTACCCTTCCATTGGAATTAGGGGCCCTGAATGAGAAAATTCATTCTGATTCTCTTAACCCGGAGCATTATTACTTTCGTTCACGTTATTATCTTGAACAGAAAGATATAAATAGAGCACTGGCAGATATCAATAAGGCTATACAACTGGATGAGAAAAAGTCGGACTATTTCGTGACTCTTTCGGAAATCTACCTGTCAATGGGACGCATACCTGGCTGCCTGGAAGCTTTAAAGAAAGCGGAAGAACTTGATCCGGTAAATAAGAATGCATTATTGAAACTGGCTGAAGTTTATCTTATACTTAAAGATTATGCTAATACTTTTGAATATACCAGGAGGGCACTTGACCTTGACCAGATCAATCCCAAAGCGCACTTTATCCGCGGTTATGCATACATGGAACTGGGCGATTCGTCCCTGGCTATCCAGAACTTCCAGGCTGCAGCCGATCAGGACCAAAACTACTATGAAGCATACTTAGAGTTAGGTGCGCTCTACTCAGCCCAGAAAAATTCACTTGCTGCCGGTTATTTGCAAGCTGCTACCCGTATTGAACCTGGCAGGGGAGAAGCTTATTATCTGCTTGGTCTGGCTTACCAGGAACAGGAGAATATTCCCAAGGCCATTGAGACCTATGAAAAACTGCTGACAGTTTCTCCGGATTTCAAGGAGGCACATTATAACCTTGGGTACATTAACCTGGTCTATCTCAATGATTTTGAAGAAGCAGTCAAATGTTTTACGCGGGCGATTTCCCTGGATCCCAAATACACCGATGCTTACTTCAACAGGGGTTACAATTATGAATTGCTGGGTGATTATGTAAATGCGAGGAAAGATTATCAAAAAGCCCTCGAACTTATCCCGAACTATGATCGTTCGATACTTGGACTGAATCGTCTGGACAGTCTGCAAAACTAAATAAGGCTGCCGATCTGATAAACCGCAAACGCTGCTATCCATGCAAGGGCTGTCGTGTAAACAGCCAGGAAAGCCGGCCATTTCCATCTGCCGGATTCTTTTCTTATTGCTGCAATTACAGCGATACAAGGGAAATAGATCAGGATAAAGATCATGAAAGCGAAGGCTACAAGGGGTGTATACACGGGCTTGCCCATGAGGGGACCTGAAGAATGAACCTGTGTCTGCAACTTGCCGATCAGTCCCGTAATCCCTTCGTCATCACCGGTCTGGTAAAGAACGCCCATGGTGCTTACGACTACCTCTTTTGCTGCGGAACCTGCAACCAGGCTCACGCCCATGCGCCAGTCAAAACCCAAAGGCCGGATAATTGGTTCGATTAGCCTGCCGATCCTTCCGATAAACGACTGTTCCTGTTGTTCCTCTCTCATGGCAGCTTTTATTATTTTGACCTGGTCATCATTTTCAGCCAGGCTGATCATGCCCTGGTAATAATCGTTCCTGACATTATTCCTCGGGAAATAGCCAAGCGCCCAAATGATAATGGAAGCTAAAAGTATAATGGTGCCCATCTTTCTCAGGTATTGGGCGCCTTTGAACCAGGTATGCCTGAGAATGGCCTTCAAGGTGGGCATTCGATAAGGAGGTAGTTCCATCACAAAAGGGATTTCCCTGGCTTTAAACAAAGATTTCTTCAGCAGAAATGCCACTAATGCAGCCAATGCGATACCAATCAGGTAAAGGAGGAAAAGGACAGTGCCCTTATAACTGACAAAAAAAGCGCTGATAAGCAAGACATAAACAGGGTATCTTGCACTGCAAGACATGAACGGGATAATCAGCATGGTCACCAGTCGGTCGTTCTTGTTTTCTATGGTACGTGTTGCCATGATTGCAGGGACATTGCACCCGAATCCCATAAGCAGCGGTATAAACGATTTGCCGTGCAGACCTATCTTATGCATGAGCTTATCGACGATGAAGGCAACCCGGGCCATGTAACCGGTATCTTCCATTAAGGATATGAAGAGGAAGAGGATGAGAATATTGGGCAGGAATACGATCACGCCTCCAACACCGCCAATAATGCCATCGATCATCATGTCGTTAACGATGCCTTCCGGGATTATTTTATTAAATAAGTTGCCTGTCAATTCAACCAGTTTTTCAATCAGCATAACCGGGTAGTCTCCGAAAACGAACGTGGCCTGGAACATCAGCCACATCATGATTATGAAGATAGGGTAGCCAAGGTATTTCCCGGTAAAATACTGGTCGATCCGTTGAGTATTGGTTTTTTTTGAAGAATCAGCAGGCTTATAAGTTTCCTTAAGAGCGCCTTCTATGAATCCGTACCTTGCGCCCGCGATAAGGCTTTCCGTGTCTTCTCTGTAAAAATTTTCAAGCCTGGAAATTTCTTTTTCTGCTGTTTCTTTGATTTCATCGTAATTCTTCAGCCCATCAAAAAAAATGTGAGTCTGCTTGTCTTTCTCCAACAGTTTGATGGCAAGATAGCGGTACGAAATCGAACCGGCCGGTTGACCCATAGCTTGGATTTTATTTATGACCCTTTCGATGGATTGTTCCAGTTCAAAACCATAATTGATATGGACCTGCCTGGCATCAGGCTCTAAATCTTCATATATTTCTATGATCTTTTCAAATAAATTCCGTACTCCTTTCCCTTTGGATGCAATGGTGGGGATGATAGGAATACCGGTCATCTGGCCCAGGGTTTTATAATCAAAGGCATCGCCTTTAAGCTTCATTTCGTCGTACATATTAAGCGCCACCACAACCCTGACTCCCATATCGATCAGTTGGGTGGTCAGGTAAAGGTTTCGCTCCAGGTTTGATGCATCCACAACATTAATAACAACGTCTGGTGCCGACTTTGAAAGATGCTGCCTGACGAAAAGCTCTTCCGGGCTGTAATAGGAAAGGGAATAAGTACCTGGTAAATCAGTAACCCGGATGGCATAACCTTTAATCTTGACTTTAGCGGTCTTGGAATCAACCGTAACGCCCGCGTAATTGCCGACATGTTCGCGTGAATGCGAGGCGTAATTGAACAGGCTGGTTTTGCCCGAGTTTGGATTTCCGACCAGCGCAACCTCGATCATGCGGTTTTTTCCCCGCGCAGGTGACTTAAGCTGTTCTGTTTCTGTGACGCCGTCGAAATGCCGGTTGTCAATCAGGTGGCTGGCTTCTTCCGCCGTTATGACATCGATGAAACCTGCTTCTTCGAGCCTGAGTGAAACGTTCGAATCGAGGATACGATATTCCACCGGGTCCTGCAACGGAGCGGCCTTGATAACAGTCACCCATTTGCCCTTGACGAACCCCATCTCGATGATCCGTTTACGGAATTCCCCCCGTCCCCTGATCCTGGTGATGATCCCTTTATCGCCATTATTAAGCTCCCTTAGGCTTCTCATTATTTAGATTAAATCCAGATAAGAAGGCAAATGTATTTAAAATCAGCGTGGGTTTTGTGGATTACTATTCTAAATGTTGTCTAAATAGAAGAAAGAAGTTGGCAGTTGGACAGTTGGACAGTTGGACAAGTGGCAGTTGACGGCCGTGAATAGACAAACTAATTTCAAGCCCCGAAGTGCTACAAAAAAGAATAATATTGCCAACTGTCCAACTGTCCAACTGCCAACTTCATTCAGAACAAATCAGTCTCGCCATTAACAAGGAGGCTCTTATTCTGCAGAAAATGGATATATCGCATGTTGGAGAGTATCTTATGTCCCCAGCGGGATTCGAAAAGCGCTTTGCAATCGTGTACTGCATTCTGCCTGGCAGCCTGAGAGTTTTTCTGGTAAAGCAGGATGAAATCTTTCAGGTCCTGGAAAATATCGGTGAAATTTTCAGAAAGACTGGCTTTAACTGCCTCATATTCATTAAATTCCTCGTAATTAACGTGGTAGTATTCATCATCTTCTTTAAAAGCAGCCCGGTGGACATTAAAAATATCCTGCCATTCTTCTTCAGTCACAAAACGCTCGCTGGTTTCAGGGTATTCCGGGTTAATTTCAGGCAGTAGTTTTCCCTTTAAATATAGCAGGGGACCAATTTTCAGGAAGAAATCACAGATCTCCGCTTTATTTTTTTCTGCAACCTTTTCCGTAAAAAGGCAATATTCATGGGCAACGCGAAGAAATTCCAAGACATTGATTGAATTTTCCGGTTCAAGAAATGGTTTTGATTCAGGTATCATTTTGAATAATTTGTTGTATCTTCGTAAAAGATTTTAAACATATAATTTTTCCCGATAATCTTTTCGTGAAGCAGCACGTTAAGATTTTTGTTTTTTAAAATTAAGAATTAATTGATATGGATCGTTTGAAATTGAAACAAAAGATCCTGGATGCATGTTTTGAACAGCAGACCAAGGTGACGCAGAACCTGAAAGTGGTGATGGAGGAAGTGGCTGATAGTGCGGAGGAATATGGCCTTCCTAAGGATTTATACGATTCGTACCGTAACCAGATGATGAGCAAAAGGGATATGTTTGCCCAACAGGTACTGAAGATCAACGAACAGATTGATATCCTGCGAAGGGTGGATATGAAGCGCACATACAATCAGATCCGCTTTGGCGCTGTTGTGATTACCGAATCCCAGCACTTGTTTATTGCTACCGGCATTGGCAAGGTAAATGTTGAAGGCGAAGAATATTTTGTCATTTCAGCGATGGTGCCTTTTTATACCGCCATAGACGGCAAAAGGGCCGGCGATACTTATGAATTCAGGGGGAAGAAGGAAAAAATACTTGAGGTATTCTAAGCTGAAACATGCAACTTTGAACTTTGCCCTTTGAACTTTGAACTAATCAGGCGCTGCTATGCTAATATGATCAGAAAGATTATCCCAATGATAATCCTGTAATAGCCAAAATACTTGAAACCGTAATTCTCAACAATTTTTATAAAAACCTTAACCGCTATCCAGGCTGTAAATAAGGCAACTATAAATCCGATGGTTAATAATAGTATTTCATGATTTGTAAATACAACAGGAGTTTTTAACAAATCGTATCCTGTTGCGGCAAACATAGTCGGAACAGCAAGTAAAAAGGAAAATTCAGTGGCCTGTTTCTTGTCAAGTCCGTTAAAAACACCGCCAATGATCGTTGCAGCCGCTCTTGACACGCCGGGTATCATGGAAAAACATTGAATAAGACCTATGAAGAAAGCATTTTTATAGGTAATGTTTTCAAGCACATCAGTCTTACTTTTTTGGGCGACTACTTTTTTATCAATCAAAATAAGAACTATTCCACCAATTATCAGCGAAACAGCAACAATTGTCGGATTGAACAAATAGGCTTTGATGAAGTTATAAGCTAAAAAACCAATAATCGCAGTTGGAATAAAAGCTATACCGAGCTTTAAGTAAATAGAAATTCCTTGCCAAAATCGATTAGCATATAGCATTACTATAGCCATTATTGCTCCAAGCTGTATGGAAATTTCAAAGGTTTTAACAAATGCATCATCATGTATTTTCATGAGGCTTGAAGCTAAAATCATGTGTCCTGTAGAAGATACCGGAAGGAATTCTGTCAATCCTTCTATAAAGGCAATAATAATTGATTGAATAATATTCATTTCATTCCATTAAATAATATCAAATAGCACATTAGATAGTTTGGGTAACTTATATTTAGTATTTTGGTGCTTAGTACATGACAAAAATTAATAATAGCCTGATTATCAATAATGTATGTTAATAACTTGGTGATAACTAATGCGAACAAGATGATATAATATCCTGATATTCAGTATCTTAGATGAAATACCAGCAAGTATGACTCCAAGATACATGAACACCAGGGTTGAGAGTAAAAATAGCATTTTATTCAAAACCTTATCGCAAGTTTTCGGGGATAAAATGAATTTAGCCCGAATAAAGTTCTTTGGCTTATTTATCTGCGCTTTATGCAAGGTTCAAACTGTTTGCTTTGAAAAACTGGCTGCCAGTTTCGATACTGATGTGAGGGTTGATTCTTCTTTACGAAGAGTCCAACGCTTTATGTCCGATTATCTGCTGGATACCAGCCTTATAGCTCGCTTTGTGTTCGCCTTGTTGCCCCATAAGCCACCGTTTCGGCTGGCATTGGATAGGACCAATTGGAAGTTTGGAACAACAAACATTAACGTCCTGGTTCTTGCCATTGTTTACCAAGGTGTGGCATTTCCTGTTCTGTTTAAGATGATGCCAAAGTTTGGTAACTCCTCTACAGGGGAACGGATCGAACTCATCCAACGCTACATTGAACTGTTCGGGGTTGACACCATTGATTGTCTGCTGGCTGACAGAGAGTTTGTAGGGGATCATTGGTTAGCTTACCTAAATCACAAACGGATCCGATACCACATTAGGATTCGTGAGAATTTCTGGGTTGTCATTCCAAAAAACGGGCATCGTGTTAAGGTTTCATGGCTATTTGACCATCTTCAAGTCAATCAATTTGAATTCCGTCGTGGAATCGTATATGTCAATGGTCAGCTTTGCTATTTATCGGCTTCGAAAGTCAAAAACAGAAAAGGGGTTCCGGACCTTCAAACCATCATTTCCTTTAACAAACCTGATGAAGCTGAGTCATTATACAAAGAACGATGGCAGATTGAATCTGCATTTAGAGCGCTGAAAACAAGCGGTTTTAATATTGAGGACACGCATTTGACCGATATTGAACGAATTAATAAGCTCTTTTCCTTGGTGCTGATTGCTTTTGTTTGGGCTTATAAAGCCGGGATATTCTTAGACTCTATTTGTCCCATAAAAATCAAAAAGCATGGTAGAAAAGCTAAAAGTTTATTCAAGTACGGCTTAATATTCTTAGCAAATGTGCTGTTTTCTAACAATATAGATAAATTTAAAGAGTGTTGTAAATTTTTGTCATGTACTTAGATAAAAAATATTTGTAATACATATTATTTTAAAATATCTTTGTGAAGACTTAGCCAATGTCTTTATTATATTGAAAAATGAAAACTATACTATTGTTCCTCGGAAAAGTGTATATAGTAATTTTCCAATTATTCATGTTTCCATTTGATAGTTTATCAAATAGCTTCATAAATCAATCCTGCAAATTTTCAATAACTGCAAACCTTATAACAGATATTAGAGTTTTCGAGATAAATAAAATTTCTGTACGGATGTATAATTATTTTGCATTTCGTTCAAATAAATATTTATTCAAATTAGGGAAGAACAAGTTCGACAGTTTGTGTCACTCCAAATAAATCAGGTTATCTTGGGGTGACTCTTAATTATTTCATCATTCATTATAAATAGTGATTTTTAAACCTGAATTTATGTAATATATTATGTGCTAAAATTCATCTTTTTATAAAAGATACAATAATAGAAAGTCGCAAAATCATTACAATAGAGGATATAATAAACTAATTTAAATATAAAATATAATGAAAAAAATAGTATCTATATTATCTTTGATACTCATCTTAATTATTGTGATTTCTTGTGAAAAGGAAGTCATAAATACAGATGATAATCAAACTTCCCAAGTTATTTCTCTAAAACAACAACCATTACCTCCAATTAGATTTTTTGAATGTGGAGCCCCAGATCCTTCCTCACCCTATCCTTGTCCAAATGCGAGATGCTATTATATGGGATGGGACTGTTTAATGGATGTTATAATCTATGGCATTACCAATATTGATGATTATAATAGAGCAGCAAGTATTTTAGACGAATATATAAATGTTGGAAATACAGAGGAATTTTTCAGCGAATACAGCGAAGAAGTTGGTATATTAATGCCTGAACTTAAAGATCCTGCTAGACAAGCTATATTAACTGACTTACAAAATGGAATAACATCAGTTAAAAAGCATCCTGTTTTCAACTCAATAAGTCAACAAGAGCTTTATATTTATCAAATCTATGTTGTTGAAACTGGTGACCCGCCAAATTATGGTGAGTTGTAGTTAATAATAGATAAATGCCATGTTATTAACTGTCTGATAATATGGCATTTATTTTTGTTAGATAAAAAAATGAAAAGAACGCTGGCTTTTACATTGCTGATTCTTATCTATGGATGTAATAATAAATGCATTGACTTTGAAAATAACTTCATATTGATCAATTCATTGGAGTTAAATTACGAGGTATTGGCAAACCTAAATTTTTATTCATATCACTTTGATCAAAACGAAACAGATACGCTTCTGACCTTTAAAAAGGATAACAAGATAATTGTATTTAATCTAAAATCAGAAAAGGTAGAATTTGATATTAGTTTAAATAAATTGGATGGTCTGGTTTATAGGGATCATCTCTATCATAATCCGGATTCAATCTTTATCTGTTCCATATTAAACAGTAGTGTAATGTACATACTGCTTATGAATAAAAATGGAGAAATATACCAAAGGTGGAATATCAATGAATTGGCCAACACAGAAACAAACGGTTATTTTTACATTGACTCGAGGCATACACACCCTATGGTATTAATAAAGAATAAATTGTATTTTCAAGCATCCTATCGCTTTAAACCTGGAACTGTTATTGAATCACATATACCTATTGAGATGTTATTGGATTTATCAAATGGTTTTGCCAATCAAATTGGGGACTTACCTTTAGAATATAGGCAAGGTATATTCTATGGTAATCACCAACAGGATTATTCAAGAGTAATCAATAAGAAAAATGAGTTGGTATTTTCTTTTCCGGTAAGCCATAATATATATGTCTATGATAAAAGTGGTGAATTATTAAAAACCGTTAATTGTAAAAGCCATTATATTAATGAGATTGAACCGATTGAAAAGGATAAGTATACCGAATTATCGGCCATTATTGATGCATATACTTATAATGCACAATACAGTGATTTAGTATATGATGAATATCACAACATATATTACAGGGTAGTATTACACAAATTGGAGAAATTTAACGATCATGGAAAGATCAATGATAAAAACAAAAGAAAATGGTCTATCATTATTTTGGATGAAAACCTGAAAAAGGTAAAAGAAGTTTTGATGCCTGAAGAAAAATTCTGGAAACGAATTGTTATTACAAATCAAGGACTTATGTTGAAATCAATAAGCAAGAATAACTCTAATGAATATCAAATCTTTAAGTTTCAGTCATGCTTAAACAAATAAAATTTCCTTTGATATTAATGTTATTATGCAGTATTAGCTGTGCAAACCATTACGATAGTGAAGATGGTGTGGACAAACAGAATTCCTTCCTTCAATACTTGGGAGAAACTTTTAATGACAAGGATTATATCGAGGAAAAGATGTTTATCATTATTCCTTGTACCGGATGTGCAGGATGTGAGCAATTAACATATTCCATTTTCATCGATAAGTTAACAGATGCTGAAGATTTTACATTGATTATCTGCAATCCAGCTGATAAAGGACTATTGTTTCCAACATTAAACGCGGATAATGTAAAATATGATTTCATGGCTAAAATGGTTGATTATTATTTTGGGTATGGGTATCCAACTTGTATTGTTGTCAAAGATAATATTGTTGTTGGAAATTATACCTTGTCGCCGGATATAATTCATTGGATAAACAAGTACAACTCAGCAACCAAAACAGTACAATAAAATTGCTTTGAACGTAACCCTCCGGCCTGATGTGAGAATAATTTACCGATTGGGCGATTTAACGGTTTGCCGGTTTAGCAATTTGGCGATTTGGCGAAGTTAAGTTTGTCTCGTCCTTGAAAAATGTTTACAGTTTATTGACTTAAGCCTGAGATAAATTTACAACTCGTATTTGTGTAAGCTCAAAATATCCTGCAACACATTGATTCTGCCAGCTATCCTGAAGTTTATATTTTACCGGCATCTGGTCCTGTTTTAAGAAGGTATACTGCAGAAAATCCGGATTATATTACTGGTTTGGATCAAGAAAAGATTTTCAGCGTATATCCGAATCCATGTAATGATTATTTCATTATGGAATATTATTTTGAAATAATTCCAAACCAGGCATCATATTCAATTAGTGATCCATTAGGAAGGATTATCGAAGAAGGACTTATTGAAGGTCAGCAAAATCAACTTATTAGAAGGACTTCTTCCTATAGTTCAGGCCTATATACCATCAAATTAAATATCAATGGCAAATTAGAGAAAGCATTGAAATTAAATGTGATAAAGTAAGTGGTTAAATTCCAATCAATTAAAATTTAAATTCTTCTAAATTTTTAAGCCCTGCTGTAATAGGCAGGGTTTTATTTTTATCAGTTCACAAAATATTATTATTGGGTTGATCAGCCAGTTATTGAAGGATTTTCATTATTTTTAGTAAAAAATTGTTCAAAAAAGGAAATATGAAAAATTGTTAAATATTTCATAAATTTCTGCAAATTAATATTTTGCGTTTTATCTTTACATCGCCAATCTTAACTTGTAAACTATTTTAATTCATTAATTTACTCACGTCTTTTTTAATCCTCTAAAAATTTCCATTATGAAAAAATTATTATTACTGGCTTTAAGCTGCTCTTTATTTGTTGCTTGCACAAATGAAAAATCTGCAGAGAGAAAAACCGAAGCCGCTCTTGCAGAGATAAAACCACAACCCGCAGAGTTTGCAGACCCAAAATATGTTGAAATAGGCAAAAAGGGTCTTGACGCATTAACACTTGGTGATATTGATGGATGGATGACCAGTTATGCTGATAATGCAGTCTATCAATGGAATAACGGTGACAGCCTTGCTGGTAAGCCTGCGATTACTGCTTTCTGGAAAATGAGAAGAACTGAATCCATTGATACCATCTCTTTCAGTAATGCAATATTTCTGCCGATAAAAGTTAATCAGCCACAAAGTGTTGAGCAACCCGGAGTCTGGTTATTATGCTGGTACCAGGTAGATGCCACATACACAACAGGCAAAAGAATGGTCCAGTGGATACATACGGATATGCACTTTGATGCGAATGATAAAATAGACAGGGTTATACAATATCTTGACAGGGTGCCTATTAATGCAGCAATGGCGAATTAATACGGGATTGAATCACAAATTCATATCCTCAATGATCGCTTTCACCCTGACTTCCAGATTCTCATCCGCTTTTTCAAAATCAGATCTCGTCAGTAACCTTTCCCGGACGCTGAAGTAGAACTTGATCTTTGGCTCTGTACCGCTTGGCCGGACACTGATCTTGCTCCCATCTTCAAGGAAGAACTGCAGGACGTTAGATTTGGGTAAGCTGATTGGTATAGTGGTTCCGGCAAGCATATCTTTGGATACCGACAACTGGTAGTCTTTGATCATCACCATACTGGATCCGTTGATCCGGGAAGGAGGGGTGCTGCGGAAATCGTCCATCATCTTTTTGATTTCCTTACTGCCGGATTGGCCTTTTCTCACGACTGAGATCAGTTTTTCCTTGTAAAGGCCAAATTCGACATAAATATCGAGCAACAACTCGTAGAGGGTTTTCCCTTTAGAAGCAGCCCAGGCGGCTGTTTCTGCAACCAGCGCACAGGAGCTTATAGCATCCTTGTCGCGGACAAAGTCACCTGTCATGTAGCCATAGCTCTCTTCTCCACCGCCGATGAATATCTTCTTTCCTTCATTACGCCGGATGATTTCTGCAATCCACTTGAAACCGGTAAGCACATCATAGCATTCTACTTTGAACCGGTCAGCTATATCTTTGAGTATCTCCGAAGTAACAATTGTTTTTACAATATACTCTTTGCCTGTCAGTTTCTTTTTTTCATCCCATTTTGTCAGGAGATAATAGGTCAGCAAAGCTGCCGTCTGGTTGCCGTTTAGCAGGATAAAGTTTTTGTTAAGATCACGGACTGCAATCCCGATTCGATCTGCATCGGGATCAGTGGCCATGACGAGGTCGGCGCCAATCTTTTCGGCTTGATTGATCGCCAACTCCAAAGCTGCGGGTTCTTCCGGATTAGGTGATTTGACTGTAGGGAAATTCCCGTCGGGGAGGTTTTGCTCAGCAACTACATAAACATTCCTGAAACCGAATTTCTCGAGGCAGGCCGGGACAAGTTGCCCGCCTGTCCCATGGATGGATGTGTAAACGATCTTCAGGCCTGAATGCTTTTTGATTTCTTCCTGCGACAAGCTCAATTGAAGTACCCGGTCAAGGTAAACCCGGTCAAAGTCTTCGCCGATCATCTCAATTAAATCTTTGTTTCCATCAAATTTCACCTCATTGGGTGATTTGATCTTTTGCACTTCGGCGATAACATTTTTATCATGCGGGGGGATCAGCTGGCTTCCATCTTCCCAATAAGCCTTATAACCGTTATATTCCTTTGGATTATGGGAGGCGGTGATGACTATCCCGCTCTGGCAGCCCAGGTGGCGGATCGCAAACGACAACTCCGGCGTGGGTCTCAGGGCTTTAAAAAGGTAAACGAAAATACCGTTGGCAGAGAAAACATCTGCTGTGATCTGCGCAAAATAAGGACTGTTGTTCCTGCAGTCATAAGCAATAGCCACCTTAATCTGCTTCTGACCGGGGAATATCTTTTTCAGGTAATTCGCAAGTCCCTGGGTGGCCATACCGACAGTATACTTATTCATCCGGTTTGTCCCGACCCCCATGATGCCGCGCAACCCGCCGGTTCCAAATTCCAGATCCTGGTAAAAAGCATCAACGATTTCCTGGGGATTATTTATTATAAGATCATTGACCTGTCTGTTAGTTTCTTCATCAAAATCTCCTGTAAGCCAATCCTGGGCTCTGCTAAGTATTTTAGGATCAAGCATATTCATTAGTTCAAAGTTCAAAGTTCAAAGTTGAGTCCCCTCCGAAAAGTCGGGGAGACGAATTTACAATATTTTAAACATGTTTGTCTTTAATAGTTATAAACAATTGATTGTCAATAACTTAATTTAGTTTGTAT
>Ga0265292_1001205_pt1 | contig 24458 bp, 20 predicted proteins | sample Munlanlewell296A_FD_189080 | JGI IMG/M metagenome (GOLD analysis project Ga0265292, IMG submission 189080) | Leachate microbial communities from a municipal landfill in Southern Ontario, Canada - Leachate well 296A | ecosystem: Engineered > Solid waste > Landfill > Unclassified | place: Canada... | reverse complement strand
CAGATGAAAATGGGTCACCGGAAGCTGCGCCAGGCAGACCAGGCAGAGGCACTCCTCCCAGTCTTTGAGGGGTTTCCGGCACGCCGGACACGTCCGGGGCAGCAAGAGGGAGAGAATGTCGGTTAATGGATTCACTAATGGGATTCAATTTTAGGAGAAGGTGGAAGTAAGAATTTAGAGATTCGAAAACCAGTTTTGAATTATGAATTACAAGATCCAGGTATCCGGAAAGTTTACCCTCTGTAAATAATAAATGAACTATTGTTTCAAGTATAGATGCGATTAGTTGCTCAAAATGGAAAAATTACCTCCAAAGTCCACTTGAATCTCATACTTCAAAATTCAAAACTGGTTTTCGAATCTCTAAATTTAACCCTTAAGTATATCCTTTGCTATCTTTGCTGCATGTGTGCTAAGATCAAAGTAAACAGCAGCCCGGGTGTGTCACTTTTAGAGGCGCTCCGCGAAAAGGGTGCCTATGTGCCGTCGCCCTGCGGTGGCAAAGGAATATGCGGTAAGTGTAAGGTAGATGTGGAAGGACTTGGGGTGGTTCGTGCATGTGGATTTTACCCTGATCATGATATTGTGGTGAATGTTCCGGAACCCTCAGTGATGCAAGTATTAACCGAGAGTTTCTGGCCGGATCCGGAACCTGTCCGAGATGTCTTTCCACAGTTTGATCCGCGCTTTCTGGGACTGGCAGTAGATCTGGGCACGACCACCGTGGTCGTTTTTCTCGACGACCTGCGCAGTCACCGGAATATCGGGATCACCAGTTTTCCCAATCCGCAGCACGCTTATGGTGCCGATGTAGTCAGCCGGATCCAGTTTTGCAGGGAAAATCGGGAAGGAACCATCCGTCTGCACAAAGAAATTGTATCGGCCATTGAACAGGCCGCTGCCGGATTGTGTGCACAAAATGGATTTGTTCCCGGTCAGGCCGGACGGATGGTTGTGACCGGCAACCCTACCATGTTGCATCTCTTTAAAGGAGTCAATCCGGAGAGTCTGGCGGTATATCCGTTTACTCCTGTTTTTTTAGAAGAACAAAACCTTACCGGAGCCGAAATCGGTTTCAGCAGTTTTCCTGAGGCCATGATCGAAATGGTTCCATCGGTTTCTTCTTATATCGGCGCAGATATTGTGGCCGGGTTAGCTTCTGTTTTACTGAATCCACCACCGGGATGGAGCCTGTTTCTTGATATTGGCACTAATGGTGAGATGGTTTTATGGAATGGCAGCGAAATTCTGGCTTGCGCAACGGCTGCAGGACCAGCATTCGAAGGAGCCCGCATCTCCTGTGGGATGGCCGGGATCGAAGGTGCAGTATGTGCCATCGGCCCCGACGGATATGTAACCATAGGCGGGAAACCGGCTATCGGCCTCTGCGGCTCGGGCCTGGTTGATGCCGTCGCACTCTTGCTGGATGCCGGGAAGATTGATGTGATGGGATATATGGTAGAAAATGAAGAATTGATATCTGCCGTTCGCCTCTCTTTGTCTCCCCAGGATATCCGCGAAGTTCAGCTCGCCAAGGGAGCCATTGCTGCCGGAATCAAGGTGCTGATGCTGGTAGCAGGTATCGTCGCAGAAGATGTCCGGCAGGTTTTTATGGCGGGAGGATTCGGCTATGCTCTGCACGACTGGTCGGCCGGGAGAATCGGGTTGATCCCCGGGGGATTGGAAAAACGGCAGATCAGGGCGGGAAATACATCCGGATTGGGAGCCCGTTTGTGGCTCCACTCGGGCGAATTCCGGAATTATACCCGTGAACTTGCCGGTCGCATCCAGTATGTGGAACTGTCCGATCATCCCGAATTTAACGATTTGTTTATGTGGGAAATGACTTTCCCTGAAAATACTGCTGTACCTTTGCGCAACATTTAATCCTTTATATGAATCCGCAAGAAGCCCGTATCCTGCTGGTCGACGATGAGCCGGATATTCTGGAATTTCTGAGCTATAACCTGCGGTCGGAGGGGTTCACGGTTGAAGTGGCGAAAAATGGTGCAGAGGCAGTGCGGATAGCCCGTAAGGCTTTACCCCATCTCATTCTCCTGGATGTGATGATGCCCGGAATGGACGGCATCGAAACATGTGAGCAGATTCGTACCATACCGGAACTGAAAGAGGTAATGATTGCATTTCTGACTGCCAGGGGGGAGGATTATTCACAGGTAGCCGGATTTGATGCCGGCGCCGATGATTATATCGCCAAACCGATCAAGCCAAAAGTATTGATCAGCCGGATAAAAGCATTGCTGAAAAGAGTGCGGCTAACTGGTGAGAATAATAATTCACTCAAAATTATACGTGTTGGAGACCTTGAAATCGACCAGGACCGGTATCTGGTGATCCGTTCGGGTGAGGAACTTCATCTGCCCCGCAAGGAATTTGAACTCCTGAACCTTCTCGCGGGCAGGCCTGGAAAAGTTTACACCCGTGAGGAAATTTACCGGTCGGTTTGGGGAGATGATGTGATTGTCGGCGACCGCACCATTGATGTTCATATCCGCAAATTGAGGGAGAAAATCGGCGATGAACATATCCGGACGGTTAAAGGGGTTGGATACACTTTTATTTCCTGAATCAGGATTTATATCAGTCTGATCAGTAGGAAATTAATAGCCAAACCAACCAGGTAGCCCACGTAAACCTGAGCCGGGGTGTGGTCATCATCCTTCAAACAGGCATAGCCGGTAAGGCCTGCCACCAGAAACAGAATCGCGATAATCAGTTGTTCATTCAGCATCCACCGCATTGAGATTGCCAGAACCATTCCGGTTACCCCGCCGATGCCTGCCATGTGATTACTGATTTTCCATCTCCAGTTGAATATCGCGACAGCCAGAACGACCATTGATGAACCATTGAGGAAAAGTGAGAGAATAACCGGGGCGTCGACTTTCTGCAGGATAAAGGCCCCGATCAGGTATAGTAAGGCGATCATCAGTAAAGGGATACGGCGCTCGTTTCTATCGGTGAGCAGGTAGTTGCTTATGACTTTTGTTCTAAGGAGGACGGGCATGATAGCCAATGGCAGGACCAGTGTGGTGAGCAAGACAACCAGGTAAATATATTTTTTACCTTCTGACGGCAGCAAATTCAGCCAGCCGCCATAAGTCAGCAGGATGAATACTCCAACCAGCGGCATGATGACCGGGTGAAACAGAACGGATATTATTCTGGAAGGCCTCACTACAGCTCCTTTCTGAGGCGCGCAACGGGGATGTTGAGTTGTTCGCGGTATTTGGCTACTGTTCTTCTCGCAATAATATATCCTTTTTGCTTCAGGATCAATGCCAGTTTATCGTCGGTAACGGGTTTCCGCTTATCTTCATTCTCCAGGCATTCCTCAAGGATTTTCTTGATTTCCCGTGTCGATACCTCCTCGCCTGAATCCGTTTGAAGGCCTTCAGAGAAGAAATACTTGAGCGGGAAGATTCCCCAATCGGTTTGAATATACTTGGAATTGGCTACCCTTGAGATGGTTGAAATATCCAAACTGGTCCGTTCGCTGATATCTTTAAGGATCATAGGCCTCAGGCGCATCTCATCCCCACCGCTTTTGAAATATTCTTTCTGAAATTCCATGATTGCGTTCATGGTCAGGATCAGGGTATGCTGGCGTTGTCGGATGGCTTCCATGAACCACTTGGCCGACTCCACTTTTTGTCTCACAAATGTGGCGGCTTCTTTATGATTGCGGTTCTGGTTCCGGGTTTTCCTCTCCTGGTTATAGCTTTTAAGCATGTTTGCATACAACGAGTTGATGCGCAGGTCGGGAGCGTTTTTTGAATTCAGGCTGAGCTCGAGAATTCCGTCGTTATCTTCGAGAATAAAATCCGGTACAATCTGGTGATACGACTGCATTGTTGAATCACCGTAATCGCCGCCCGGTTTTGGATTAAGACGGATGATCTCATTAATGGATGATTTCAGCTGCTGATCAGTGAGATTCATCCGGTTCTGGATTTTATCGTAGTGTTTTCGCGTGAATTCTTCAAAATAGTCTGTCAGGATAGTCCGGGCATTTTTTGTATCATCATTGCATCTGCCTTCACGCGTGTGCCGGTCGAGCTGGAGGATAAGACATTCCTTGAGGTTCCGGGCCCCCACGCCCGGCGGGTCGAATTCCTGGATCATCAACAGAATTTCCTGGAGTTCCTCAAAAGTGGTTGAGATATTCAGGGAAAAGGCCAGATCATCGACAATATTTCCGAGTACCCGCCGCAGGTAACCGTCATCGTCAATATTACCCAGTATATAGTGACCCAGAGCCTGTTTATGCTCGTCCATGATGCGCATACCGAGCTGGTTGGAGAGATTTTCGCGGAAGGAGATGCCGGCAGAGAAGGGGATTTCAACCACCTTTTCATCTTCGTGCGACCGGTTTCTGGGATTTAGCCGATAGGCGGGGATATCGTAATCATCCTTGAATTCTTCCAGAGAGATCTCATCTTTTTCCTTTTCCGGCTCATCTTCATCGAGGCGCGAATCATCAATTTCAGGATCCGCCTCACGGCCCTCCTCCAAAATCGGATTTTCTTCAAGCTCCTTCTTAATGCGTTGCTCAAGCTGCATGGTAGGCACTTCCAGGAGTTTTATCAGCTGGATTTGCTGCGGCGAGAGCTTTTGCAGTAGTTTTTGCTGGAGACGTTGCTTGAGCATAATGTTAAATTAAGACAGAATCAAATTAAGACCAGAATCGGATAAGATTCAGATCAGTCTGGTGACGTTGAGCTATTGTGGCTGAAAGTTACGCAATTTTTAGAATTCAGCATTGCGGGGGGTACGCGGAAAAGGAATTACATCCCTGATATTCCCCATTCCCGTGACAAACAGGATCAGGCGCTCGAAACCGAGTCCGAAACCGCTGTGCGGAGCCGTGCCGAAGCGCCGGGTATCGAGGTACCACCACAAATCCTTTTCCGACAGGTTTTGTTCATGCATGCGCTCCTCCAGTTTTTCGAGCCGGTGCTCACGCTGCGATCCACCGATAATCTCGCCGATTTTGGGGAACAGCACATCCATGCCCCTTACGGTGAGGTTATCCTCGTTCTGGTACATATAAAATGCCTTGATCTTTTTAGGATAGTTGGTGAGGATAACCGGTTTTTTAAAGTGCTTTTCAACCAAATATCGCTCATGTTCGGCCTGCAGGTCGCTTCCCCAGGATACCGGAAATTCCCATTTCTGACCTGAATTCACGATGATTTCAACCGCATCGGAATAGGTCGTCCTGATAAAGTCATTCTCAACCACCATCTTCAAACGATCGATCAGTTCACCGTCATACATCTGATTGAAAAATGCCAGATCATCGGCACAATTTTCGAGAGCATAACGGACGAGATATTTCACAAAATCCTCGGCCAGGTCCATGTTTTCCTTGATCTCATAGAAAGCCATTTCAGGTTCGATCATCCAGAATTCCGCAAGATGCCGGGGTGTATTGGAGTTCTCGGCACGGAAAGTGGGTCCGAATGTATAAATATCGCTCAATGCCATGGCGCCAAGTTCTCCTTCAAGCTGACCGGAAACCGTAAGATTGGTTTCACGGGCAAAGAAATCCTGGTTGAAATCCACCTGTCCATCAGGAGTGCGCGGAGGATTTTTGATGTCGAGAGTGGTTACCCGGAACATCTCACCGGCACCTTCCGCATCAGAACCGGTAATGATCGGGGTATGAAGATAGCAGAAGCCCAGGTCATTAAAGTACTTATGAACCGCAAAAGCCATCGCATGCCGAACACGCAGCACAGCACTAAAGGTATTGGTGCGCGGGCGGAGATGGGCGATATCACGAAGAAACTCCATGCTATGGCCTTTTTTCTGCAACGGATAGGTATTGGGATCAGCGGTTCCGTATAATTCTATTTCAGTGGCCTGGATCTCAACCGGCTGGCTGCTTCCGAGACTTTCAACCAGTTTGCCGGTCACCTTTAAACAAGCTCCGGTGGTAATGGATTTCATTAAGTCTTCACCAAAACTTTCGGGATTGGCTACTACCTGGATCGTATGAATTATTGAACCGTCGTTCAATGCAATAAATGCAACCTGTTTGTTCCCGCGTTTGGTGCGGACCCAGCCTTTTACTGTAACCTCCTGTCCTGCCGGAGGTGTGGAAAGAAGTGTTTTAACCTTGGAATGAGCGAGATGTATCATCGTTGTGCCTTTAAATCAGGGGGCAAAGATAGAGAAAATGGCTCAAGGCTCAAAGGAGTACCGTGGTCAGGGTAGAGTCCTCCTTATTTCTCTGCATAGATCACCCTCAGTACTGTTTGGCCTACCGCAGTAAGGGTTTCGCGGCTGATGTTGCTCATATTATCGGATTGGGTATTAAGGGGCACCCTACAATCCTCACCCCCTAACCTCTCACCTCTCACCTCTCACCCTCTCTTACTGTCTTCCCGTCTCCCAGTCAGCTCCGTCTTTTCTGTCTTTCACCACAATACCGAGTTTTCCAAGTTCGTTGCGGATGCGGTCTGAGAGTGCAAAATCCTTGTTTTTTTTGGCTTCCTGGCGGAGGTCGAGGATCAGTTCCATCACTTTGGGTAGCATCTGAGAGTCCGGTCCCGATTCCGGATCTTCGCGAAGGCCCAGAATATCAAAGGCGAATTGGCGGAATTGCTGAACCAGAGTTTCCAGGTCTGCCCTGGTGATCTTTTCTCTGCCTTCAGACATTAGGTTGATGAGCCTGACCATATCAAACAGATGGGCAATCAGGATTGGCGTATTCAAATCATCATTAAGGGCATTGTAGCAGTTCGCCTTCCAATCCGCGAGATTTATGGTGGTTTCATCCGACACCGGCAATCCCGGAAGCATCGCCACAGATTTCATCAGCCTGGCCAGGCCTTTTTCGGAGGCCTGCAAGGCTTCGTTGGAGAAATCGAGTGTCGACCGGTAATGTGCCTGGAGAATAAAAAAACGGATGGTCATGGGGCCATATGGTTTCTCGAGCAAAGGATGGTTCCCCGAAAACAACTGGTCGAGCAAAATCCCGTTACCCAGCGACTTGCCCATTTTCTGGCCGTTGATGGTAATCATGTTATTATGCATCCAGTACCGGACCGGGTCCTTGCCGTTAGCAATCTTCGACTGAGCGATTTCGCATTCATGATGCGGGAACATGAGATCCATTCCGCCTCCATGAATATCAAACACATCACCCAGATATTTGGTGCTCATGGCTGAACACTCGAGATGCCACCCCGGGAAGCCAACGCTCCAGGGAGAATTCCATCGCATGATATGTTCCGGAAGAGCCTTTTTCCAAAGAGCGAAATCATAGGCATTTCTCTTTTCCTCCTGCCCGTCGAGATCCCTGGTGGTGGCCAGAAGATCTTCGAGAATGCGGCCCGAGAGTTTTCCGTAATGATTGTCCAGGTTATATTTTTCGACATCGAAATAGACCGATCCGTTGCTGATGTATGCGAATCCCTTGTCGAGGATTTTTGCCACCATATCCAGTTGCTCAGGAATATGTCCGGATGCCCGCGGTTCGATGCTGGGTTTCAGTACGTTCAGCTGATCCATATTGTGGTGGTAGTTATCGGAGTACCGTTGAACCACCTCCATCGGTTCAATTTGTTCGAGCAATGCCTGGGTTGCAACCTTATCCCTCCCGGCATCGGCATCGTTTTCAAGATGACCGACATCCGTGATGTTACGTATATACCTGACCTTATATCCGATGTGGCGGAGATACCGGAAAAGCAGGTCGAAGGTGATGGCCGGCCGGGCATGGCCCAAATGTGCATCACCGTAAACCGTGGGGCCGCACACATAAAGTCCGACAAACGGCGGCTGGAGAGGTTCAAATATCTCCTTCCTGCGGGTAAGCGTGTTGTATAAGATAAACTCAGCCATATATCAGGGATAATTTTACTACGGTAAAAGTAAAAAAAATTAGCCAGGGGGAAGGGAAGGGAAACCTGGCTAATTTGGAAGTTGGCAAAGTGCAGGGTTAGAGATCCGGGCGGATCCTTATGGGTAATACTGAAAGGATGAAGGGGGAGTAACTCTCCCCTTTTTTGTTAATGCTATATTTGGTTGTCTTTAACATTATTCGTTTTAGTAGGATTCAAAAATAAATTTCCGATTCCAGAAAAAAATCAGGATTGTGTATACTGCTGGGTTGACTGTATAAGCTGCTGGGTTTATCGTCTAGATGGAATTCCCAATGGTCAGACTGAGGTTTCTCAGCCCTTCGATAAACTCATTTTTGCGGGTTCGGGATACCTTTAATGGGGTACCGTTGTTCATGGTGACCACCCCTCCCTGTCCGCGCTGGTATTTTTTCACATACCGTAAATTGATCAGGTGGGTATTGTGGATCCGGATAAAGTGCAACTCCGTGAGTATCTCTTCAAACTGGTTGAGCGTTTTGGTAACAATAATGCTTTCGCCTTTTGAAAGAAAAACAGTTGAGTAATTGCCGGCAGCTTCAAAGCGAACGATATCCTGAATTTCTACAATGATGAGCCCATCATTTGAAGGCAGGCTGATTTTGTCGAAATGGTTTTTCAATGAACTATTCAGAATATCGAGTCTGGATTGGATATGGCTTACGGGCCGGATTTTCAGATATCGCTGTACTGCATCCTGAAGCTCCATGTAATTGATCGGTTTGAGTAAATAGTGCAATGCTGAAAACTCGAATGCTTTAAGCGCGAAATCATTATAGGCTGTAATGAAAATGATCTCAAATTCCACCTTTCCGATCCGGTTCAGCAGATCGAATGCATCGCCGTCAGGCATGGCGATATCGAGGAAAACCAATTCGGGTTTTAATTCCTCCAATACCCGGATGCCCGCTTCTACGCAATTGCCGGTACCAATCACCTTTATTTCAGGGCAATAACGTTCCAGCAAGGTTTGGAGTGTGAGCAAGCTTTTATGCTCATCTTCCACGATTATGGTTTTGATTTTGCCTTCCATGATTGGTCGATTAAAGTTTAATATCAATTGGTAACACTATTTCAACAAGGGTGCCCGAGGGAGTTCCGTCAGATCGCCGGAGATCGGTTATCGTAAGATGAATTTTCTTTTTATTTATTTTATTTAACAGCTCAATTCGTTCCTGAACGTTCTGAATGCCCGTGGACACATGGGGTTCCTTTTTCCCTTTTATAATTAATGCCTTTTCCCGTCCGATTCCGTTGTCCTCGATACGAAAGTGAAAAAAATCATTATTGGCCGTGAAGGAAATAATCAATGTTCCTTTAGTTTTCAAAGGCATCAACCCATGCCAGATAGCATTTTCCACAAACGGCTGGAGCAGCATCGGAGGAATCATCGTTTCGTAATAATCAATGCGGTTATCTTTGATGATCTGATATTCGAACTCATTTTCAAACCTCAGTTTTTCCATGCTCAGATACAGCGATAAGGTGGAAATCTCTTCATGCAGCGGAATCAGATTTTTTTTCGAATTCTCAAGGATTTTGCGGATTAGTCCGGAAAAATTTGTAAGGTAATTATTAGCCTGAAATTCATCATTTTGAACAATAAAATGTTGAATGGAATTCAATGAATTGAAAATAAAATGGGAATTCATCTGTGACAGCAGCGAACGTTTTTCAGCCTGCAGAAGTTGACGTTTTTCAAGTTCCCGCTTTTTAGTCGCCTTAAGAATCAGCCTGAATACGGTGAAAATAAGCGCCAACAAGAGTAAAATAAAAAGAACCCGGGCAAGGCGTGTCTCATACCAGTGTCTCTGGATTTGGATGCTGAATTTTTTTTCGGTTGCCGGATCGAAAACTCCGTTGTAGGAGGCATTTAAGTAAAATGTGTAATTTCCGTAATTCAGGTCGTGGTAGCGTGACTCCAGGTTAGTTGTGATAATGTATTCTTTGTCAATGCCGATCAGTCTATATCGATACCTCAGCGTACTGGGTTTTCGATAAGTTATGGCTTTAAACTTGAAAACCAGGTTCTTATCGTTCGGACCCAGTACTATTGAGTCAGTAAGTTCCCTTGACTTGCCATTTACTAACAATGGGCCGGGTACCAGCTTCGGGGGAATATCCAGCGGTTTCGTAAATTCAGGATTGAGACGGATTGCACCGTGGGTGGTACAAATCCAGATATTGTTTTTATGCTTGATAATCTGAAAAATACGATTGGATGGCAACCCTTCACGCATCGTATAATAAGCGATACTATCGGGCTTTTTGGAACCCTGTTTCAGCGTAATCCGGTTTAAACCATTGTTGGTCCCGGCCCAAACAACCGAATCATTTTCGGCGAACAGCACCTCAATTATATCGCTGGATAGGCTATCTTTTTGCGTAATTCTGATGAATGACGAATCAGGAAATAAAACCGCAAGGCCATAATCGGCTATGCTGACCCAAATATTTTCACCCGCCTGAACTATATCATGAGTTCTTTTCCCAAACAAACTGTCTTTTTTCACCCACGGAAAAATCACCGAGTCCTGACTTGAGAAAAGGCCCGAATTCTGTGATCCCGTCCATAGTCTGCCGCCTGAATCCAGAAACATGCAGCGAACCCGGTTTATGGCGTGCAACAAGTTGCTTTCAGTTGGAAATGCCCTTTGAATGGCTTCAGTATCCCATCTTCCGACTATCCGGTCATTCTTGACGACAAAAATGACCCCGGTGAAACTGGCCAGCCATTCTCCATTTTGTTGTCTGATATAATCATAGGGATAGGCTTCTATTTTTTTTATTCCCCTGAACTGACCAAGGGTGTCAATTTCCACAAGATGGTTATTGTAAACAATCAGATGTTTTTCAGGAGTAAAAAACAATTTTCTGATTGGACCATCGACAGCGGGAATGTTAATCGGGTGGAAAAAGTAATTTTGGTTCAGGAGTTCAGTTCCTTTCAAAAGAAGACCGGTTTGAGTACCCAGATAAACATTTTCTCCATCTGAAGTCATGGCAGTGATAATATTGTCTTTTACATCAGAGGTGGCATTCTCAAAGACTGTAATATCCAAGGTATTGGTCTGAAAAATTCCGTTGGTAGTGGAAGAGAACCAATAATTGCCTTCATGATCCTGAGCGATTCCTGAAATGGATTCTCCGTACAGATATCGAAGGGGTGCAGATTTCAGATCACCTTTCAGGTATCGCAGGACTCCCTCTTTTTCAAGACCGATCCAGAAGTCGCCTTTTTTATCGGCATATACATCTATAATATCGTTGGAAAAGGCTTGTTCCCCTTTTAATTTTCCGTCTTTAATATGGAAAACCTTATTCGAATAACTAAAGAGGAATTCATTTTCACCAATCGGGCATAGGTCTTTGCGGAAGTTGTTTTTTTGGTCCATCAGCCCGCATGTCAGGTAGACCCAATCCTTTGAAGCAGTAACCGTGGTTTTCAGATGCCGGTTGGTATCCGGGATTCTGATCATATCCCAGTAATATTCATCCGGTTTATAGTGGATACCAACTGATGCATTCTCATGATTTATTCTTTGCGAATTAATCTTGTATGGCAGTTCCCCGTTCTTGAAACGGATTAAGCCCGGGCGATTAAAACTCAGATAAATGGAGCCATCGGTGTTTTCTGTGATTTGCTGGATAAATCCGCTGGAATTACCAATTTTATGAATGCTCTCGCTCATTGGATGCATCTGAACAGAATCTCCGACGATTTGATACAGATAATTATTAATGGACGAAACCCATATCCGGCCTAGAGTATCCGAGAAAATCCGAAAATTGGTATTTTCTTTTAACCCATCGGTAACGGTAAACTGCCTGGATGTATAGCCGTCATATCGCCAGACTCCCCGGTCAGTAGTCGCCCACAATACATTATCTTTATCAAACAGGATCCCGTATACCTCGTTGGAAGGGAACAAGAGTCCGGATTCAACAGTATAATGCGTGTAATTCAAATCCTGTGCATGGATCAGCAGCGGCTTTGATACAGTCAGACCAAGGGCCAGGAATAAGAAAAACAGGTATCGCGAACTCACGGTGAGATAGTTAATTAACCCAAATTTAATGTAAATCAGAATAATCCCTTTGAATTTGGTTAATTTTGCAACAAATTATATATAATGGTAAGAAGAACCCAAAAAGAGAGTCCCAAATCAGCCAATAAAAAAATCCTCCGGAGTAAAATTCTCGGACTATTCAATCAGAATACAGCACAGGTATTGAATTATAAACAGATCAGTGCAAAACTGGGGTTAACTGATTCGGATCAGCGGAAATTGATTTCAGATGTTTTGGAAGAGCTGCTCCGTAGCGGTCAATTAATTGAGGTTGAGCGTGGCAAGTTCAAACTGAAAGTTCATGGCGGACACATTATCGGTACGGTACAGATAACCCGTTCGGGTGCCGCATATATAATTACCGATGAGGTCAAGGAGGATGTCTATATAAATAACCGCAATGTGAACCGGGCGTTGAACGGCGACAAGGTAAAGGTATATCTGTATGCCCGCAGGGAAGGCCAGCGCCTGATGGGTGAGATTGTGGAGATCCTCGAACAGAGGGAACGCACCTTTGTCGGAACCATTGAACGGTCATCCGGCTATTATTTCCTGATCCCCGATAACCGCGACATGCCTTACGATATATTCATTCATCCGCGCAATCTGAAGGGTGCCGAAGAGGGACAGAAAGTGGTTGCCCGTATTACTGATTGGCCGCCGAGCGCCAAAAATCCTTTCGGTGAAGTGGTTGATGTATTGGGCGCTGCAGGTCTTCATGAAACAGAATCACATGCCATTCTGGCTGAATTTGAACTCCCGTACAAATTCCCCGAAAATGTCCTCCGCCAGGCAGAACTGGTGCCGGGAGAGATTACCGATCAGGATATAAAATCGAGAAGGGATTTCAGGGAGATAACCACATTTACCATCGATCCCGGTGATGCCAAGGACTTTGATGATGCCCTTTCGCTGAACAAACTGGCCAACGGAAACTGGGAAATCGGGGTGCATATTGCCGATGTTAGCCATTACGTGAAACCATTTTCAGAAATCGATAAAGAGGCATTTGCCCGCGGTACATCAGTCTACCTGGTCGACAAGGTAGTCCCTATGCTGCCGGAACGCCTGTCCAATGACCTTTGCTCACTCAAACCTCATCAGGACCGGCTCTGTTTTTCGGCAGTCTTTGAGATGAACGAACAGGCAGAGGTTGTGAATCAATGGTTTGGCAGAACAGTTATTCATTCCGACCGCCGCTTTTCTTATGAGGAAGCACAACAGATTATTGAGACAGGCGAAGGAGATCTTTCAACCGAAATTTTGCAGTTCCACAAACTGGCTTCGATCTTGCGTGTGAACCGGTTTAAGCAGGGATCATTCTCCTTTGAGCGTGTGGAGGTGAAGTTTTATATCGACGACAAAGGGAAACCAACCGGAGTCTATTTTAAAGAGGCCAAGGAATCTAACTGGCTGATCGAGGAGTTCATGTTGCTGGCTAATAAAAAAGTGGCTGAACGAATCGGTAAAGTTAAGCAGGGGCAACGTGCAAAAACCTTTGTGTATCGCATCCATGACCGGCCAAATGCAGAGAAGCTGCAAAATTTCTCGAATTTTATCCACCAATTCGGCTATTCGATCAAAACGGCAAGCCATAAAGCGATCGCCGAATCGATGAACCGGCTTCTAACGGATATCCAGGGTAAAAACGAACAGTATATTATTGAAAGCCTGGCTATCAGGGCGATGGCCAAAGCTAAATATTCCACTCAGAATATCGGTCACTACGGGCTGTCATTCGAGCATTACACCCATTTTACCTCCCCGATCAGGCGTTATCCTGATTTGATGGTTCATCGTTTGCTCGATATGTATCTACATAATGAACCCTCCGAAAATCAGCAAAAGGTTGAGGGCAAGTGCATTCAATCGAGCATGATGGAAGACCGGGCAGTCAATGCAGAACGGGCGAGCGTAAAATACAAGCAGGTTGAATTTCTTCAGGATAAAGTGGGTCAAAAATTTGAAGGCATCATCTCAGGAATCAGTGAATGGGGCTTTTATGTGGAATTAATTGAAAATCATTGTGAAGGAATGGTCCCGATGCGCGATATGGATGACGATTTTTACGAATACGATGAAAAGAATTACTGTCTGGTTGGCGCGCATACCCGCAGGCGCTTTGTAATTGGACAGAAAGTGACCATTGAAATTGCCCGCACTAATTTGGCTAAGAGGCAGATGGACTTTAAGCTGGCATAAAGGTTAGAGGTTAGAGGTTATCAGGGATCAGAGTGTTATAAATTGCCACTAAATCTGTGTTTTACCTGGGTGTCATTATCAGTTGCCACTAGCCTTAGCTAGTGGTTGTAGTTGATAATCAATAGATTATGGCCTTTAGGCCAAATATTTTTTTACCATATTGATCAAATCATATCAAAGGATTCAGGAAATTGGGTTAAAGCCCAAAATTGTAAATGTCACATATTCAATCCACTAGCTTTAGCTAGTGGCAACTGATAAGGGGCATCCTGCAATACTCACCCTCTAACCCCTAACCTCTAACCCCTAACCTCTTTCTCTCTTACCGTCTTATCGTCCTTAACGATCCTTGCTCGCACACCCGGAACAGCCCCTGTCTTTCGAGGTGCCTCGCTACGTATTCCTGTTCTGTTTGGCCTGGGGTTGGCACAAGCAACGCAGTTTTACCGAGATAGGCCAGATCAGATAAAGTTGAGTTACCAGGGCGGCAAATAATCTCCTGAGCCTGCAGAATATACCAGACAAGATGCTCGTCGCGGGCATGGTTAATCAGCAAAACTGTCCCCTCCTGCGTGATGGCGGGGTTTTCATCCGGAGACGATGGCGGTAAGCCCCGGAATATCACCGATGGAATTTCATTGCTCATAAACCGTTCTTTCAGCAGGTTCTCGAACAGTGTGCGTTGAGGCTCAGGTCCAGAAACGAGTGCCAGAACCTCAAATGGCTTTGAATACTCAGGACGTTCAGGAACAACGTCCTGGAACCGTGAAACAGGTCCGATATATTTCGCATTCTCAGGAAAGCGCGGTGGGTGGGTCAGCAGCCCCGACAGGTTTGGCTTTCCGGAATAATCGGCTATCCAGATCTCAGAAAACTTTCTGAGGGCCATCCGGTGAAGCCGGTACATGAACCCTTCGCCAAAGCTCCAGCCTTTCGGTGCTTTTAACCACAACTGGTTGGTAATAAATATACTATGTACATCCTTGTGATATAACCCATACCTATGGTCGCAAATTATTTCGGAAATATTGTATTTCGCAACGATTTCGTCAACCTGTTTATGATTTTTCCGGATTGCCCGCAAAATGCCGGGAATCTGCGGGATCAGTTTTCTGAAAAATCTTCCGTTTTCCGGATATTGAATCGTATAAAAGGGCATCCGTATCCATAAAAGATCCGGAAAATGATATCTCAAAAAATCAAGGGAAGCGCCATCGGATGCGAGGATAACCTGATGACCCTGGCCGAGAGCTTTACGGATGAAGGGTACCAGCCTGACGGTATGCCCGAGCCCCCATTCGAGCGGACTTACGAGTATGGTTTTCCGGGTTGCGGTCATGCTCATGAATTAGTACGAAACCTGCACAGGGATACTGAGTTTGCGGACCTCTCCGGCGATATTATCCAGGATTTCCGACTTTATTTTCTGAAGGGTTTGTATCGGTGTATCCCTGGCGATAGTATAAATCATCACCATTTCCGGTCTCACTTTCTTAACCACTTCTAACCAACTCTTAACTTCTTTTTCTCCTGAATTATCCACGTGAATTCCTCCGAACTCGCCTTTCACAAAGAGGGTTTGGAGGATGAAACGGCCTCTGTACCGCATCATTCCTTCAATCACCCGGTCCACACGGTAACCCAATGGCGGTTGGTTCATCAGTTTTACTGTCTGTTCATTCGCTGAATCAAGTTTCAGAATATTCATTTCGATCCTTCCGAGCGCATCAAATATTTCCGGGTTATCCAGATTAGAAGCATTTGACAGAACCGCAATTTTTACACCGGGGACAATCCGGTCGCGTATCCCGATGGTATCTGCTATTATACCCGCAAAATCGGGATGAAGGGTAGGCTCCCCGTTCCCGGCAAATGTGATCCGGCCGAGCATTGTTCTGTTGTCTCGTATTTGTAAGAGCTTTTCTTCAAGGCGATTACGTATCTCTTCACGCGAGGGTAGCCGGGTTTTCAGATTTGATCCGGAACTCCACCCGCACTCGCAGTAGATGCAATTGAAATTGCAGAGTTTACCGGTTGTCGGAAGGAGGTTGATGCCCAGCGAAGTACCCAGGCGCCTGCTTTTAACTGGGCCGAATATGATGTCGTCAAACAAAAAAGTAGCCATAATAAGCATTAAATCAAGCGGATGGACTTGCTTTCGGCAGTTAGCCGATCCTTTTTCCAATCAAAAACCGGAATATTTACCAGGCCCGGGTTCTTGCCTTTTTCGATGGTGCCCAGATTCTTCTCCATGCCCAATGCACGGGCTCCATTTAAGGTAGCCCACCGCAAAACGGTATCAAAGGCAATTCCTGGCGCCGCTTCCATGATCGTTTTCATCTCATCCAGCACCGAAAGGCTAACGTTTGAAGCGAGGCTGTCGGTTCCCAGACAAACGGTAAGCCCGCTGGCAGCAAACCCCTCAATATCAGGCAAAAGGTTTTCGATGTAGCGGTTCGAACGCGGGCAGAGAACCCAATAGACCCCGGACTTCATACCGCAAACTGGCGGCAGGGGATCCGTGATTGTATTATGCACCAGGATCCAATCCGAATCGGGCAGATATTTGCCAAGTAATTTGAAAACGTCGGGGGCTTCATCGGGTATGTTGGTCAGATCGAAACCGGCTTGCCGGAAATTTTCAGCCATAATGCCGGTGCGGTGTTCCAGAAGCTCACGCTCATTCGGGCTCTCATCATGATGAATGCTGATGCGCCTGGTCAGCGTATTTTCCCGGGTTATAAGTTCCCAAAGGTCAACCCCCACTGAATAGGGAGCATGGGGAGAGACCGAGTGGGGCTGACCGGCATCGTTAAATGCTTTTGCCAATTGGAGTGCCTGCTCAAACCTGATCGCTGCGTTTCCTTTTTCCAATCCGAATACTTCAACGAAGGTATGGTACTGAACCCGGCTGTTCATCTTGGTTGATAAGGTGATACTAGTGTTGCTGATGTCTCCGGCACCGGATACTCCGTCCCGGTACATTTTTCGATCGGCGTCGTTTGCTGCCTGTCGGATTTTTTCCGGATCGGATGAACGAATTTTGCTTACCGCTGAAACAAAGCCGGTGATACCGTTACGCTGAGGGATCAAACCGGAGAGATGTGACAATTCAAGATGGCAATGGGCATTAACCAGTCCCGGCATGATAATGCCGGGATAGAATTCGAGCCCGGCTTCCTCTACCGGCTGCCCGCCTGTGTTCCGGATGTTCAGAATTGTTCCGTCGTCAGCTGTCTCAATAATACCAAAGCTGATGGGTGGGCCGCTGACCGGGTAGATCCTGTGGGCTGAGAATTTTCGCATTCCAAAATGTTACTCGGTTTTTTCTTTCTTTTTGTCAGCGGCCTGCAGTTTTTCCAGATCCTTCATCACCTGTTCATAGATCCGCGCATATGCAGCAGGATTTCTCATATACCAGGACACCGATGAGTCCATTTGGGCTTTGGTGATTCCGTGTTTTTCAAGAACTGACGGGTAATAGAACAGAGCTTTATCGCGTTTCTCATCCGACCGGGAGTTGTCAACAAACAGAATGGCATCGGCAAGATGCGTATCCACCAGCAGTTCAACCATTTTCTTTTCAGATAAGATTCCTGCCTGAGACCTGGACCGGTTGTTTCCACAGGAATTCAGCATCAGAAGAATCAGTAATAGCGAGTATATCAGTATTTTACTCATTTGAATTTTTTCATCAGTTCTGATGCAAAAACGAAATCATTAAGCACTTTGTTATCGCTGGTCAGGATTTCTTCTCGTGAACCTTCCCAGCACTTACGTCCCTCCGACAGGAAAAGGATGCTATCGCCAATTTCCATCACCGAATTCATATCATGAGTATTGATCACCGTGGTTATTTTGAATTCGAGTGTAATTTCATGGATCAGGTTATTAATCACGATAGCTGTTTGCGGGTCGAGGCCCGAGTTGGGCTCGTCGCATAACAGATACTTGGGATTCAGTGCAATAGCTCTTGCAATGGCTACTCTTTTCTTCATGCCGCCGCTGAGGTCGGCCGGTAATAGCCTATTTGAGTCCGGCAGGTGAACCCTCTGGAGACAGAAATTCACCCTTTCCAGTTTTTGATCACGGGTCCAATCGGTGAAGAAATCCATGGGTAGCCGGATATTTTGCTCAACGGTAAGCGAATCAAACAGCGCTCCGCCCTGGAAAACCACACCCATCTGCTGCCTGAAAATTCTTTGCTGGTCGGAATCCAGTCCGGTAAACCGGTCGTTTCCATACCAGATCTCTCCGCTGTCGGGTTCAAACATGCCAATCAGGCATTTCAGCAGAACGGTTTTACCCGAGCCGCTGCGACCGATGACCAGGTTTGTTTGGGCTTCAGTGAACACGGCTGAAACTTCGAGCAGAACATTGTTCTTGTCGAATGATTTCGATATGTTGTCCACTCTGATCATCCCAGCATGATTTGTGTAATCAGATAGTTGGAAATCAATATCATGATCATGCTGTAAACCACTGCCAGCGTACTGGACCGGCCAACTTCAAGAGCCCCGCCTTTTGTGTAATATCCAAAATACGCCGAAATCGAAGTTATCAGAAAAGCAAATACCACTGATTTGATCAGGGTATACAAAACCTTAAAGGAGTCGTAATTAAAACGGATTCCGTGGATATAATCGGCACTGGTCATCAGGTGGCCGGCAATGGAAACAACCCAGCCACCGATGAGTCCGATAAAAATACTCAGTATCACGAGAACCGGGGTGGTGATCATCATGCCGATTATTTTTGGCTGAACCAGGTAGGCAGCTGAGTTGATCCCCATGGTTTCCAGAGCGTCAATTTGTTCAGTAACCCGCATAGTGCCGATTTCTGAGGAGATATTGGAGCCTACTTTTCCGGCAAGAATCAGGCACAGAACGGTTGATGAGAATTCCAATACCAGCACATCACGCGCGGTGTAGGAAAAGTAATAGGTTGGAATGAGGGGATTTCCAATACTGGAAGTCATGTGGATGATGACTACCATCCCGATAAAGAAAGAGATGATGGCAACGATTCCGAGCGAGGATACCCCTAATTTATCTATCTCACGAAAAATCTGGCGGAAATAAATTCCGTGTTTTTCGGGTTTCGAAAAAATGCGCCGTACAAAAACCATATATCTTCCGAGGCTTATCAGGATCCCCATAGCAACCTAAATTTAAACCAAGATAGTAATAAATTACGTAATATTGCCGATGGATTCTTGGAAAACGCGTTTATTGGAAGGATCAGAGGAACTGGTCAACAGTTGGCTGATTGCATCGCCTGTGCCCGTTATGCTGGCTAAAATCCGACGCAGTAAACATGGTGATTTCAGGGTACCTCGTAAGGGACGTCCTGCTTTTATAACGGTTAATCATGATTTGCATCCGGTTGAATTTCTGATTACTCTGGCGCACGAGATTGCCCATTTCCGGAATTGGAAAAAATATGGACGAAGGGTCAGTCCCCATGGTCCTGAATGGAGAAATGAATTCAGGGATATGCTGGTGGAGGTTCTGAAAGCCGGTTTACTGGATAGGGAGATTGCTGCTGCAATTGTTCAGTTCTATTTTAAGCGGAAACTGATTGGGTCAGGTTCCTCAGAACAGTTAAACCGGTTGCTGGGAAAAACGGTGGAAGATAGCGGAGTTCTTCGTGTTGCCGATCTTCCCGAAGGAACACAGTTCACCCTGCGAAGCGGAAAAACCTTTATCAAGGGGCGAAAACTCAGGAAGCGATATCAATGTTGTGATACTGTTTCATCGAGGATATATTCTGTGCATCCGATGGCAGAAGTAAAAGAAACAATAGTATCTTAGGGTCATGGACAAGAATAATTTTTGTGTTATCATGGCAGGAGGCATCGGCAGCCGGTTCTGGCCTTACAGCCGCACCAGCAAGCCTAAGCAGTTCCTCGACATTCTGGGTACAGGTCAAACCCTTCTACAGCAAACCATTCACCGCTACAGAGATATTTGTCCGATAGAAAACATCCTGATTGTGAGTAATGAAGAATATGGTTCGCTGATTCTTGAACAATTGCCGGAAATCAAAGCAAGTCAGGTTTTGCTTGAGCCGCTTCGCCGCAATACTGCACCTTGCATAGCCTACGCTAACCAACGGATTGCCATGATCAATCCAAATGCAAACATCATCGTAGCTCCCTCTGATCATCTGATCGGTGATGAGCAGGAATTCAACCGGATTGTCCTGAAAGGGATCGACTTTGTCAAAAGCCGCGATGTACTGCTAACCCTCGGGATCATGCCCAACAGGCCGGAAACCGGATATGGCTATATCCAGGTGAACAGGCATGAGGATATCGATGGAAACAAGTGCCTCCGACCGGTAAAAACCTTTACTGAAAAACCGAATATTGAGCTGGCCCGGATTTTCGTCGAAAGCGGCGATTTCTTCTGGAATTCAGGAATATTTATCTGGTCGCTGGGATCTATCACACGGGCTTTTGAAAAATATCTCCCCGAAATTCAGGGATTATTCCATGATGGACTCAACTTGTACGGAACCCCGGAAGAAACACCTTTCATCCGGCAGGTTTACGGAGCCTGCGGCAAGATATCCATAGATTATGGAATAATGGAGAAGGCTGATAATGTGTTTGTCCTATGCGCAGATTTTGGCTGGTCCGACTTAGGTACCTGGGGAAGTCTGTATGACCATCTGATCCATGATGAATCGGAAAACGGTATTGGAAGCGGTCAGGCCATCACCTTTCAGGCAAATCGTAACGTTATTCATGCCCCCAAAGGAAAGCTGACGGTGGTGCAGGGCCTCGATGATTATATTATCGTGGATACCGATGACGTGCTCATGATCTGCCGTAAGCAGGACGAACAGCAGATCCGGATGATGGTGGATGAGGTGAAACTGCGGGGAGGAGAAAAATTTATTTAAATCTTAATACTCCCACAGGTCGTGTTCGAACTGGAAGATCAGGTTTTCGATCCGTTCAGCTTCCTGAAGAGATTCAACACCCAGGGTATAGTCAGCGACGATCCTGTTATTATAGACGTTGCTTTCCTGAACGATGAATCCGGTAAAAAACCGCTTATAGAAGATCTCGTCAAAGCTCCGCATTTCCGAATCATTAAAAGCGTTGAATACTTCTTTCTGAGCCAGGAAAGGACGAGCTTCGGGGTATTTTACCCAGAATAGTTTTTCCTTCTGAATATTTTCTTTGTTGGTATCTTCCGGTTCAAAAAATACACGGATCGGGCATATTCCTATGATCCTGACATCGAGAACGGAACGTTTGCGATCGAAGAACCACATTTCTTTCACCAGAATCTGCAAAGCCTCATCTGTATTGATCTCTCCTTTAATTTTGATGGAGTCCGTCAAACCTGTTGCCACATTCAATACGCCGATGACTTTGTCTTTAGCATCGAAATTAGTCATAACCTGGTCATAGGTTATCGGCTCTTTGAATTCATTGGGATCATCGAGCGGAGCCGAATAAGCCTGGAGTCCCCCGTCCTTGATGGATTGCAGCAACAATTCAATCAGGTTCATACGGTCGCCGATCACTTTAGTTGGATAATACAGCGGCTGGTTCATTTTTTCGCGCAGATCGATAATGCGCCACACCACTTTTGACCACATGATGTCGGCTTCCCTGACGTGCGGATATTCGATTGGTTTCTTATTAAAGATATGTTCCTTTTTATAGACCAGATTCACACCTGACCAGGTCGACGGATCCGTCGTTTTGGTTGTATCTGTTACCTGGGCCGATAAGGGCAGGGTAACTGCCAGAATCAGTAGGGCTATGGTTAAAATACCTGTTTTTTTCATAATACTGTTTTCTATTGTACCGTAAAGGTGATGGAGCTAAGCTGACGGGTGATTCCGTCAGGTCCTACAGCTATAATATCGTTAATGATCACACGGTCGTTAAGCTTTCTGCCTTTGATCAGTTTTTTCTGATTTTCGGTAAAAAGCGCGTTATTGGAGGGTTCATCCTGGACAAAGCTGCCAGCGGAAGAAACAGTAACTTTAAATCCTTTGACTTCAAATTTCATATCAAACAGAAAGTCTGCCAGTTCTGCAACTACCCCTGTTTGAACCTGTAGTACGTTTTTCTCGATCTTGCCGCCGTTCTTTCCTCCCACTTTGGCAGTTGGATCGGGCACTTTATACAAACGATAACGTTGGGGTGGGTAAGTCTGGGTGCGGCCATTGATTATCGCAGTAACAGTCAGTACCGCTTCGCCTTCTGCTTTCCTGGGTGAAACTTCATATTGAAAATCGCCAACCTGACGAATATCGGCATTGGTCATTTCAACTTTAATGTCTTTGGCTGATGCTCCTATTGCATTGATCATAAGAGGGTTGGCAACCCCTTTGTAAAAAGCATTCATTTTGGTTGGTGCTGAGATCAGTACCGGGGGAATAACCTCATATTCATCATTAAAACTGTATCCTTTGTTGCTTCCGTCGGGAGCTGTGTAATTGATTATACCGCCCCATTTAAAAATACCCGGTTTACTGGTATTTACGGTATAAATCCCATGGCCTTCGCGGTAAGGGATCGTTTGGCCGCCAACTGTGATTGTGGGATTAATGGTCGTATCAAATGCTGCCAGTAAAACATCTGCTTCATAGGGATTTCCCTGAACTACAGTTCTGGATGTAGTGGGGATCACGACAGCATTAAGCATATTAAACTTAAAGGATTGTGCATCGATGTTTTTGTAAAGGTAGTTCAGTACATCAGATTCGGCATTGCGCACATCTGACTGCATTTTTGTCATCAGCGTGATCACTCCGATCAGCGGCAGGTATTCGAAGTTATCCTGTTCCCAGGTACGTCCGTTATCTCTGGAAGTAGGGGGTGGATCAGCAACCGTTAAACTTTTCCGGATCGAACCGATCAGAACGCTATCATCCTGGCCAACTTCAGTCAGAAGGAATTTACCATACTGTTCGATGGAATTTCTCAGATCTTTTGCTCTGCTCATCCGTTGACCACCAACCTGAATCTGGTCAACCAACATGATCTGAGCCGGGATGTTCAACTGGTCCTGCGACTTGATACTATCGAGGTTAGCTTTTTTGCCATCAGCTTCGCGAACGATTGCCCATTTGTACTCGGTAATTTTATCGATCATTTTCTGCGACCGGACTTTAACGGAATCGGCTTTGGCTTTGTAGGGACCTACTTTAACCTTGTTCAGTTGGTACGCATTGTCGAAAGCGGCGTAAGTCAGATTATTTTTGGATGCAAAGCTTTCGACAGACTGGTTAAGACTTCTATTAACTCTTGCGATAACATCCAGGGTTTCTCTGGAAACATTCAATGCCAGCAAAGCCGTCAGCACCAAATACATCATGTTGATCATTCGTTGCCTGGGGGTCAGCCTGGGTTGTGCCATAATTTATATATCAGCTATTCAGCAGATTAAAAGTTTTATTTAACATTCATTGCGGTAAGCATGTTACCATACACTTTGTTGAGTGCCGAGAGTTTTTTGCCAAGCTTTTCAACTTCGTCACGATATTGCTTGGTATTTTGTACCGTTGCCTGAAGGTTGTCGATCATAGCATCAAGGTCTTTATAAACTGCTTTGGAAGTTTTCAGATGTGCATCTTCGCCCCTGAGCTGCAATTCATAAACGGAATTGAGTGCGCCCAGGTTCTTGTTCATTTTTTCAAGCTGATTGGTATAACCATGGCTGGTTGTACTCAGCTTGCTGATCAGTTCGGCTGTTTTGGTGTATGATTGAGTCAAAGTCGAAGTCGAGCGATTAAGCTCTTCAGTTGAGTGCTTATATGCATCACCAAAGCTGTTCAGGTTATCTGATGCCTTTTTTATGCTGTGCATATACTGCTGGGTTTCGATGTGAGCGTGCGAAATTTCCGACATTTTATTTGAAGATTCGGCCAGTTTCTGCATGCCGTTCCCAAGTTTGGTAAAAAGTTCGGGCGAGATTTCGGCCTTGGCAAGCATTTCATCGAAACGTTGTGTAGGGGTGCCTGAAAGTGCCGTGCGGACAAGCTTTTTCTCAACTTTGGTTGGTTTGTCAGCTAATTCCGGGTAAACACGGTCCCATTCCCATGCTTCCGGCAGTGGTTCAAAAGCTGCAAAGAAGAAAATAATTGCTTCAGTTCCTAACCCGCCAATAAGGAAATAACTTGAAAGTGGAAAGTGTTCCAGTTTCATTAGAGCTCCGATCATTACAATACTGGCACCCCAGCTGTAGAGATAACCCATATAGTTTCTCCACCATCTTTGCTGAACAAATTCTCTGATCTTCAT
>Ga0265292_1001204_pt1 | contig 24478 bp, 19 predicted proteins | sample Munlanlewell296A_FD_189080 | JGI IMG/M metagenome (GOLD analysis project Ga0265292, IMG submission 189080) | Leachate microbial communities from a municipal landfill in Southern Ontario, Canada - Leachate well 296A | ecosystem: Engineered > Solid waste > Landfill > Unclassified | place: Canada... | reverse complement strand
CCTTCAGAAACTCAACCTCCGCGACCGTGTCCAGGCTGTCGTGCTTGCGTATCAGACGGGGATTTTCGAGGTGGATACGCAGCGGCCAAGCAGTTGCGATGAGAGTCCATGAAGTGCAATCGTCCAGGATAAGTGCGGTTCACCTGATGTCCTTGTGCTCGTAAGCGCCAGTAGTAAAGGGTGTGGATTCCATTTATTCGAATGGGACAGGCCATTAGGGAGGGTCATTGTGACGAGGGGAACGGATTGAGTATAAACAGGCGCTGGGTGGAATGCTTGCCTGGTGCCGAAAGTGGGAATCGAACCCACACGGGGGGTGAGCCCCACCGGATTTTGAGTTTGGTGTCTGGCGTACCTTCTGCTCTCCGATAGCCCATGATTGTCCCTTCCTGTGCAGTGTTCAGCTGCCCTGTTTACCTTCTAATCCCCTCCGGTACCCGATAGTCCCTGGAATTTGGTTGGCAAAATGTTGGTAAGCGAAATACCCAAAGCACTTGCAACCTGTAAAGTTATAGGTTACGCTACGAGCATGATCAGGGGGTTTAGGCATAAAGGGCTGGAGAAGTATTTTCTATCGGGCGTAAAAAGTGGTGTTCAGTCAAGCCACATCAAGCGACTTCGATTGATTCTCGGTCGCCTGCAAGCCTCGACCTCTCCGATGGACATGGACCTTCCAGGGCTTCATCTCCATGAATTGACTGGTAAGCGAAAAGGTACCTGGTCTGTCAGAGTGAGTGGTAACTGGAGGATCACATTTAGATTCGACGGAAAGGACGCGGTCGATGTCGACTATGAAGACTATCACTAATAAAAGCATGGCTATGCATAATCCACCCCATCCTGGTGAAATACTGCGGGAGTTTTGTCTGGAACCGCTGAACCTGACTGTCACCGCTGCCGCTGAAGCTCTCGGTGTAAGCCGCAAAACGCTGTCGGCGATTCTTAACGGGCGGGCCGGGATCAGTCCTGAAATGGCCATTCGGCTTTCGATAGCCTTCGGCGCATCGGCGGAGAGCTGGCTGAATCAGCAGACTCAGTATGACCTTTGGCTGGCCGAACAGAATCGCAAGAATCTGAAGGTGCGGAAGTTGTCGGCAGCCTGAACTGATTTCTGGTGCCGAAGGTGGGAATCGAACCCACACGGGGGGTGAGCCCCACCGGATTTTGAGTCCGGCGCGTCTGCCAGTTCCGCCACTTCGGCTCATTGGGGGGACCGTCACGGTCAAACGGATTCTATCCCATTCACCCAGCAAAAGCAGACGCATGGAAAAAAGCCAGCAAAATCAAACTATTTCATAAAAATACGGTGGCAGGTATTACCAGGTTTTACACGAAGAAGTGATAGTAAAATTCAGCTGCCTGTGGTAAACTCAATCCACCTGAAAGTCATGGGAGGCTGGAAGGGAAAAGGTTTTAAATTGGAAGAATTAGTATGTCCACATTGCCATAAGGTCAGCTATAGCGCTTCGGCCAGGGCTTTCTCTCCTTGCCCGCACTGCAAATTCCGTTTTGCTATCTCCGAGGATCACGGTCACAAGTATCTTGTCATAGACAGGCAGCTGGCTCACCTCATCGAGAATTACTCCGAATCGGTATCCGAGCATGCCGACGTCGATGTGATTGTCGACCGTCGCGAGGTGCAGCGCCCCTTCAGCGGTGTTGACCATCGCAGGGTTACAACAGCGAACTAAAATATTCACCATATTCAGCGGAATCCCCAGCCCGTAGATTGTTGCGGGTTTTTTCATGGAAAAATTTACCAATTTTATGGACGAAACAGCCTGAATTATCGTATGTGATGCGAATTTAAATCTGGAGCGGATGCCTTATGATGCAGTTGAGACGAATACAGTCGACATTATTTATTGCGTTTTTATCGGCCCTGTTTTTATGGGTGGCTCCGGCGTACGGTGTTCAGATTAAAAACGTTGCTGTCAGCAAAGTCACTCCAGCAGCAGCCGTTCTGGTCGTAAAATCCGATGTTACTGCTGATGTCAGCGTCGACTACGGTATAAGTCCCGGAATCTACACCTTGACGAAAACAAGCGGCGCACAGGTCCGGCACGAGGTTGTCCTTGATGGCATGACACCGGGTTCCACCGTCTACTATCGTGTCACTCTTACCGACAGCACCAATCCGGCTTCATCCATCAGCCTTCCGGAAAAAAGTTTCCACCTGACGCGCGCCGTCGGCGAACCGTTCAGTTATGCAGTCGGCGGCGACAACCGTCCCTGGACCGATACAACTGTCCAGCCAGCTGTCTGGACCACGATCGTCCAGCAGATGGCTGCCGAAAACCTGGACCTCTCACTTAGCGTCGGCGATATAATCTACGGCACCTTTTATGATTCCCTGGCGCAGAATATCGCCAAATACGATGGTTTCTTCGCTGTTACCTCGCCGCTGACTTCTTCGGTTCCTCTTTACCCTGCCGTGGGTAACCATGAATCTATCGCCACTGCCAGCAATCGCGTCGGCTATGAGCAGGAATTTACCTTGCCTGTCAATAATGGCGCCGACGCCGTCACATATGGCGAAGAGTACTATTCGTTCGTCAACGGCGATACCCGGTTTATCTCGCTCTGCACTGAACTGCCCGGCCAGGAAGGGCTTATCACCGGCAACCAGCTGGCCTGGGTTCAGCAGCAGCTGGCGGCAAACACCAGCAAATGGACCATAGTTTTCATGCACAGGCCTTTATTTGCCGGCGTCCATACGACCGATCCCTGGATGAATACCGGCAATACTGCAGGGCAGCAGAACCGGTGGGATCTGCACAACCTTTTCCGCCAATACGGAGTCGATGTCGTCTTTGAGGGACATGAACATTATTATCATCATCACGTTGAGGACGGCATCCAGTACATCATCACCGGTGGCGGCGGCGCGCCGCTGATGACGCCGCCATGGCCGCTGGCGGGGGATATCTTCAGCTGGAGCGGCTACGAGCATGTGAAAGTCGATGAATCTGCTTCTTCGATGAAGGTCAATGTTATCGACTCCACCGGTGTGACGCGGGAGAGTTTCACACTGGGAACACCCGCTCTGGGCCTGTCTCAGACGCGGATTTACTGGGCCACATATGCTGATTACCTGGCACGCGACCTGTCGGTCGATTATAAGTTCAGCAATGCAGGTTCTGGAGACGCGACCAACCTTAAGGCCGTTTACCTGACCGCGACCAACGGCGTGATGCCGCTATCGGCCACGCCAGTCTCCCTGGGCGGTCTGGGCGCCGGCTCGAACATATCGGCCACATATCATTACTCTGTGCCGCCCGGCGTCCTGTTTTTCCGGGCCGTAACTTATGTGACATGCAGTGATCTCGCGGGCGGTTCATACGCTTACCCCGGTCCCGCGCCAGCCTGAGCATAATATTTATTTCCGTATCTTCCAGGTACGACCTCCCCTTCGGCCATACTTTCCACGGTTTGGCCTCACTCGATGTTCTTATTACACCCTTTTATGTCGAATTAAAGAATAGGGAGCGGTTGGAACTGACTGTCAGGTGTACGAATGAGCACTCGCATATTATCTTTCCTAACGTCCGTTATTCTTGCCTTCGTTCTGTTGAGCGGCACACAGGCGTTGGCAGTTACGGCAGACAACATAGCGATCAGCAAAGTCGGCCCCGACTCCGCGGTCTTGGTCGTAAAGTCGGACGTAACTTCGGACGTCACCGTCGAATATGGCGGGACACCGCCAGCATTCTCCTTCAGTAAGACCAGCCTCGGCGCCACGCGGCACGAGATCCTGCTGGACGGGCTGAGCCCCGGCACCACCGTAAGCTATCAGCTGACCATCACCGACAGCGCCGATCCGGGCGCGTCCATTGCCGTCTCTGGCAAGAGTTTCAATACAGCCAGTCCGCCGGGCACCGGTTTCAGCTTCGGTGTGGTCGGCGACAATCGTCCGGCGTCGGATACCACGGTCCAGCCGGCGGCATTCTCCAGCATCATCAGCCAGATGATCGGGGACAACATCATCCTCTCGCTCAATGTCGGCGACATAATCTTTGGTACCGGCAGTGATTCCCTGGCGCAGAACGTCGCCAAGTACGACGGCCTGTTCGCCGCGACGACACCGCTCACATATTCCGTGCCTATGTATGTGGCGCCGGGCAATCACGAGCGCCTCAATTATGCCAACAGCAAAGCCGGTTACGAGCAGGAGTTCACCTTCCCGGTCAACACCGGCGGTGATGCCGCAACCTACGGTGAGCACTATTACAGCTTCGATAACGGCGACACGCATTTCATCGCCCTGTCTACTGAAATACCGGGACAGGAAGGCTTGATAACCGGCAACCAGAAAACATGGCTTACCAGCGATCTTGCCGCAAACAGCAAGCCATGGGTTGTCGTCTTCATGCACCGTCCGCTCTTCTCCGGCGCCCATGCCGGCGACCCCTGGACGAATGTCGGCAACGCGACCGGCCAGGCGAACAAGGCCGAGATCCACGCGCTGTTCCTTGCCGGCGGCGTCGATGTCGTCTTCGAGGGGCATGAGCATTTCTACCTGCACCATCTGGAAGACGGCATCCACTACATAATCACCGGCGGCGGCGGCGCCCCTTTGAGCGTAGCGCCAGCGCTGCAGGCGGGCGACATCCTTTCCCATTACGGCTATGAGCACATAAAAGTGGACGAGGCGGATACGGCGATGAAAGTAAGCGCCATAGATTCCGCCGACGCTGTTTTTGAGACCTTCACCCTGGGTGCGCCGGATCTCAGCCTGACTTCAGGCTGGACTTACTGGGCATCGTACGCGGACTACAGGGCCCGCTACCTGACTGTTGAGTACACAATCGAAAATGCCGGTGACGGCGACGCCAATGACATCCAGGTTTCATCCCTTAATGCCAGTCAAGGCGTCGTAGCCGTGACCGCGACTCCTCTACTGCTGGGGAATCTTGCCGCGGGCAACAACCTGACCACGCAGGTCAGATATGATGTTCCGTATGGCGTGATATCATTCTTCGCTTCCGCTCAGGGAACATGTGAAGATGACCTGGGAGACCTGTACTCATACCCCGTGGGAGCGCCCATTTAGCGTTTCGTCGCACCCTTACCGGACCCGATTCCGTTAAGGAAGCAGCTCGCCGGGGAATACTCGTTTTGCGCACCTTTCACTTTATGAACGCACCAGTCTTGCGCTGCTGGTCGCTTTTCCAGATGTAATATCCCGGTAACGATGGTCATTAATTCAGAAAAACAAAATCAGGCATCCTCGCCGGAATTATCCGGAGAGTTCTGGCTGGACCTGCGCTCCGGAGGCAACCTCGATGAGGTGACCACCGCGCGCGCCGGAGGCAAGGCCGCGAACCTCGCGCGTCTCGCGAAGCTGGACCTGCCGACGCCTTCGGCCATTGTGCTGACTACAGATGCCTGGTCTTACTTTATCGAAATGTCGGGAATCGGGAGCGGGATATCAGCGGCGATGGCGGCGCTATCAGCTGCTCCGGCCGACGTCGAAGGGCCGGCGCGCCGCATCGCTTCGCTGATCAATGAAGCAGTGATGCCCATTGACCTGGCGCGGCAGATGGGGGTCGCCTACAAGGATCTCTCCGTGCACGACAGCCGCCCGCTCGCCATACGCAGCTCGGGGTCTTACGAGGACAGCGCCGAAGCTTCTTTCTCGGGCATGCTGTCAACCGTGCTCGGGGTCTCTTCCCTGGAGAATACGTTCGAGGCCGTCCGCAAGTGCTGGACCTCCGCTTTCAACACCCGCAGCCTCCGCTATCTCCTCAGGATGGGCCTCGATCCCGCTGGTGTGGCCGTGGCGCTGATCTTCCAGCAGATGGAGACGGCGAGGAGCTCGGGGGTACTGTTTACCGTCGATCCGGCCACCGGCGAGCGGGACGTCGCGGTGCTGGAGGCGGCTTATGGTTATGGCCCGGCGGTCGTCTCCGGAGATGTGACGCCGGACCTCTACCGGATAAACAAAAACACAATGGAGATAATCCACCGCGATAACCGTCCGCAGGAATTTTTTTACGGAGCCGACGGTGAGCGTCGCGACGTCAAGCCTGAAAACCGCGAAGAGAGCAAGCTCTCCGACGAGGACGTGCGCGCGCTTGTCTCATTCGGCATCAGGGCGGAGAAAGGCCTGGGCGCACCGCAGGACATCGAGTGGTGCCGCGGCCCAGATGGCCTGGTGCTGCTTCAGACAAGGCCGGTCACCGGGCTCGACAGACTGTCGCTGCGGCAGGTCAAATACACGCAGCCGGAGATCGTCATGGTGCGCGGCATCGGCGTCAGCCCCCGCATCGGCTGGGGCGAGGTCATCAATATCGACCCGGATCGGGACGGCATCACGAAACTGGTCAAGGGGAAAGTCGTGCTGTTGCGCCGCCTGACCCAGGACCTCGCCCCGCGTTTCAAGGACGCTGCCGCGGTCGTCGCCGACGAGGGCGGCGCCACGAGCCACGGGGCGAACATCCTGCGCGAGTTCCAGGTGCCATGCGTCGTTGGCACCCGCTATGGGCAGGCTGTGCTGCATGACGGTGACGTGGTTACCGTCGACGGCTGGCGCGGGCTGGTGCTGGACGGCATCGGTCCCAGGGTCAAGGAGCGCGAGTACGGACCCGAGCGCCTGGTCGAAACAAAAACACTCCTGATGACTACGATCAACGTTCCCGAATCTGCCGAGAAAGCCGCGGGCATCGCCGATGGCGTCATCTCTTTCCGCAATGATTATCTCCTGCTCCAGGGCGGCGTCCATCCGGTCAGGCTGCTTAAGGACGGCAAGGGGGAGACGCTGACCGTATCGATCTTCGAAGCGCTGCAGGTTGTGGCGACCGCTTTTAAGGGGAAGAAGGTCTGGTACAAGACCCTGGACGCGCCCACGGACGAATTCAGGCGGTTACGCGGTGGAGAGGATGAGCCCCTGGAGCGCAATCCGCTGCTGGGATGGCGCGGCATCGGCAGGGAGCTGCAGGATCCTGTCCTGCTGCGCGCCGAGTACGAGGCAGTGCGGCGGGCGGTCGAGTCCGGCTGCGACAACCTGGGCATCAAGGTGCCCTTTGTGCGCAGCGTCGACGAATACGAGCGGGCCAGGCAGATCGCCTTCGAGGTCGGCCTGAGGCCTCATGAGAACGTCGCTTTTGGCGCCTCCATCGAAACGCCGGCCTCGGCCCTGACGGTCGACAGGATAATAGCGGCGCAATCGGATTTCCTCAGCGTCGGTGTCAACGACCTTACCATGTGCTGTCTGGGTGTTGACCGCGAGAGCGAACGCGTCTCTTCATTGTTCGATCCCATGCATCCCGCCGTGATCCAGCTTCTTGAAGAGATCGCCGCCCGCGGCAAAGGCAAGACTTTTGTGGCCGCGGCGGGCGACATAGCCCAGAGCCCGGAGCTGATGGAGAAGCTTGTCGGAATGGGTTTTGACGCCGTAGGTATATCGCTGCCATACCTGGGAACCGCGAGGTCCCAGGTGGCTAAGTGGGAGGAAGGTTTAAGCTCGTCACCCTGAGCGCAGCGAAGGGTCCGAGAAGCCCGGTTCTAAACCAACGGTTTCTGTTGTCACCCTGAGCGCAGCGAAGGGTCTGCTCTTTCCAGCTTTAAAGCTCGCCCTCATAAGCCAGTAGTTCATCAGCCGCGTCCTCGACGTTATCCGCGATGCGGCTGACCGTGATGACCAGCCTCCAGAGGATGATGGCGCTCCAGGTGTCGACCGTAAGGCCTGACGCCTCATGCTGGATCTTGAACTCCAGGTCGTCCACGCTTTCTTCCAACTCGCTGATATGCGCCACGTGTTCGCTACGCCGTTCGGGTGGTTCGCTAAGACAATGGATGGCCTCCGCCAGCCGCGACATGGCTGCCTGGCACAGTGAGGTCATTTTGACGATGTCGCTCTTGATCTGGGGCGGCAGGAGCAGGTCCTTGATGATCAGCAGGAAACGGCCCGCACGGCGGGCAGTGTCAGCGACGTTGTCGGTCTCGTGGACCAGCCGCCGGAAAAGCTCCCGCTTCGCGTGGGGGATCTCCGGGGCAGATATCTCCCTGGCGACATTGCGGCGCAGCGAGTCCGCTTCCTTTTCCAGGTCTGAAAGGTCGGCGACGTAGCGTTCCAGGTCCTCGAGATCGCCGCGCTGCCAGGCTTCACTGGCGCTTTTCAGGGCGTGCACGGCCATCGATACTTTCTGGCTGTGCGCGATGAGCAGGCCATGGACCATGTCGCTCATATGGGTCGCCACCTCCGCTTTCGTTGCGATTACGTGAAACCGGTTCATGCTGTTTTGCCCGACATGTACACGGGTATAATCTTATTGGGTATGCAGGATAAAATAAATACCGGAGAGATGTGCTTCATTAAGGATTATCATCTCTCAAAGGCCCGGTCCGTCCGGGCCTTTACTTATGCCCGGCATCAACTCCGTACAGCCGGATTCAGGATCTCTAAGGTGCATTTCTTTCAGGCACATCCCAGCTAAACTATTATGCCCGCTTTTGCCGTTCTCTAATACGCATCCCCGCGCAAAAGGAATGGCCCCGGGTCGGGGCCCGGGGCCATGATTTGGCAGATGTTTCAGTCTGCCTTTAAAAGTATGTAAAAAATGGCGGCCGCGCCCCCTGTTATCAGTCCATTGGCCCGCGCTATAGTTACTTGCCATCTTTCGCTTTTTAGCAATCAGCGTGGCCGCCTATATTTATAATCGGGCGCTGTGTCCCATATGCTTAAGCATTTCTTTGCACTCGCTGCCTCACCCCTATAAACTCAATTGTTATGAAAAATACGCCAATTCCTTCAGGAACCAAGGATGTTCTGCCTGCCGAAGCCATCGAGCAGCGCTGGCTTGAATCCCGCATACGCGGCGTCTTTGACAGCTTCGCATATCAGGAAGTGATCACACCGACGTTCGAGTTGCAGTCGGCGATGGATGTCGCGGGAGAAAAGCGCTTCAACAGGTCGTTCCGGCTGTTCGATGAACGCGGCGAGGTCCTGATGATGCGTCCGGAGATGACGACACCGATTGCCCGGCTGGTTTCCACCAGGATGGCTGACCGCGAGCCGCCATTCAGGCTCAGTTACTTCGCCAGTTCTTTCAGGCCGACGACACCGCAGCGGGGCCGCCAGTCGGAATTCCATCAGGCCGGACTGGAGCTCATCGGCGCTGATTCCCCAGCGGTTGATGCCGAGGTGCTGGCCGTGCTCTGCCAGACTCTCACTGCCTGCGGGCTGGAGGAATTTTCCGTAGGCCTGGGGGAGTCCTCCTTCTTCAAGGCCCTGCTCGACAGCGCCGGCGTCAAAGGTGAGGATCGCGAGGCTGTTTTTAACGCTCTTGCAGAGAGGGACCTGGTGAAGCTCTCCGTCGTAGTGGCCGGTATTGATATTTCCGATGACGACCGCGATGCGATCCTGGGCGTTACCAGGCTGCGCGGCGGTTCTGAAGTGCTGATCGAGGCCCAGGATTATGTGCGTGGTCCGGCGATGGAAGAGGCGCTCAAGCGCCTGGCGCGAACCTATTATCTTGTAAGCCGTTACGGGTTCGCGGGCCGCATCCTCTTTGACCTGGGCATCCTCAGTGATTTTGATTACTACACGGGCATAGTTTTCGAAGTGCTCAGCGGTGAGCTGGGCTTCCCTGTCGGCAGCGGCGGCCGTTATGATGGTTTGCTGGCGCGTTTCGGGCGGCCGGAGCCGGCGGTCGGTTTTGCCATCGGCCTCGATAGGCTGCACATAGCCATAACCGACCAGGGTGGAGTCAGCCTGCCTTACGCGCCTGGAATCGCCCTGGTGGGCGGTTTCGACCCCGCGCTGGACCTGGCTATGCAGCTGAGGGAAAAAGGCGTGGATGTAATGGCCCTGCCCGAGGACATGAAAAAGAAGACCGCCATGGCCGCTGCAGAGGGGGCGGGCATCGGCAGCCTTGTCATGCCGGATGGAGACGGTTTCAAGTTGTTTGATACTGCCGGCGGCAAGGGCAGAAAGGTAAAGATCGAGGATATAATCGACGCGGTGGCGGCGGGGTGATCACATGAAAGTAATAAATCCCCTGGATACGACATCGTTGCGCATGGCGGTGCCGCGCGGGGCGATGTTCGCGCCTTCTCTGGACCTTCTGGAGAAGGTCGGTTTCAACGTCGCCGAAGTCAGGGAAAATGACCGCAAGCTCGTGTTCGAGCTGGGGGAGGGAAGGACGATCATCACCACTCGTCCCTCAGATGTGCCTACATATGTAGAATATGGCGCAGCGGATGTCGGCATCGTCGGCAAGGACGTGCTGCTGGAGCACAAGCGCAATGTTTATGAGCTGGCTGACCTGGGTTTCGGCGTCTGCCGCATAGTTTATGCGACACCCACTGACTGCGATCCCGAGAACGGGGAGCTGAAGCATCTGAGCATCATGCGGGTTGCCAGCAAATATCCGAACATAACGCGGAGTTACTTCGAGAGCCTCGGCAGGCAGGTAGAGGTCATCGAGCTGCGCGGCTCCATCGAGCTCGCGCCGTCTGTCGATCTTGCCGAAGGCATCGTGGATCTCGTGTCGAGCGGGGAAACACTTAAACAGAACAGTCTTGTCGAGCGCAAAGAGATCGCGCAATGCTCCGCGAGACTTATCGCGAACCGAGTCTCTCACAAGCTGAAAGCAAAGCTGATCGACGAACTGGCGGTCCGGCTGATGGAGGCATCCAGAAATTGATATCACTGAAACGCCATACACTATCGAGCGACAACCTGGCAGGCCTGGCCCTGTCTTTGCGGGGGGAGGCCGGGCAGGACGAAAGCCTGGGCCAACGTGTAGGCGGGATCATCGCCCGGGTGCGTGAAGCAGGCGACCAGGCGCTCGTAGACTACACGCGCGAATTCGACTGTCCCGAGTTCAATGCCGCCCAGTTAAAAGTTTCGCAGGAAGATATCGACGCGGCGGTCGCAGATGCTCCCGTGACGCTGATGGAGTCGCTCAAGCAGGCGGCCGACAACGTCAGGCTCTTCCACCAGCATGAGATGAGGGGAAGTTGGACCGCACCGATGCGCCAGAGCCAGATGCTCGGCCAGCGGATGATACCGGTCGACCGCGCTGGCCTTTACGTTCCCGGCGGCGGTGCCAGCTATCCGTCGACGGTCATAATGACCGCGGTGCCGGCACAGGTGGCTTCCGTCAAGGAGATTTTCATCTGTACGCCTCCAGGGCGCGACGGAAAGGTCAACAGTGCCGTGCTGGCCGCGGCCGGCCTTCTTGGTATCAAGGAGATCTACCGTGTCGGCGGCGCGCAGGCCGTTGCGGCAATGGCGTACGGCACCGATACGATCAGGCCCGCTGATGTCATCTGCGGACCCGGCAATGTCTACGTGACCGAGGCCAAGCGGCAGGTTTTTGGCAGGGTGGGGCTCGACAGCCTCGCGGGTCCGTCCGAGGTCCTGATCATCGCCGGCAGCGCGGCCACGCCGGAGCTGATAGCAATCGACCTCCTGGCCCAGGTGGAACACGGCAGCGGCGCGATCGCCGTCCTGGTCTGCTGGTCGGAAGAACTGGCAGGGAAAGTCGAGGCTTCGGTAGCTTCACAGGCGCGCGACCTGGGCCTGGATGAAGCAAAAACCGAGAATATTTCAATCATCTTGGCGCCCGGCGGCCCTGACGCCATCGATCTGGCGATTGATTTCAGCAATCACTTCGCGCCCGAGCACCTGCAGATACACACCGAGCATCCGGAGCAGGTAGTCCACGAGATCACCTGTGCCGGCGCGGTTTTCCTCGGAGAAGAGGTCTGCGCCGCCTACGGTGACTACATAATAGGCTCGAACCACGTGCTGCCCACGGCCGGAGCCGCGAGGTTCAGTTCGGCCCTGTCGGTGGAGAATTTCCTGCGTAAAGTCGCTGTGATATCCTTGATCCCCGCGACCGTTTCCGAGCTGACGCCACCGCTGGTGGAGATAGCACTGACGGAGGGCTTGAAGGCCCACGCCCGGGCCGCGGAGCTGCGTCTGCAGATGTACGGTCTGCCGCCGCTGGAAGATGAGTAGAGAGATCCTTCGCCTGCGGCTCAGGATGACAAAATGGCCTATGGCTCAGGATGACATACATATTGTTTAAGTGCACTTTGTTATTCCAGGGGGTATACAGCATGAAACGTAAATTGTCATTCTGAGGAGCGATAGCGACGAAGAATCTTGTTTTATAACCAGGGAAAGGAATAGGGCATCAATGTCCAGACAGGCCACCATAGAGCGCAAGACCAACGAAACCGATGTCGTCGTCAGGCTTGAGGTCGATGGCGCCGGCGAGTCGAAGATCGATACCGGCGTCGGTTTCTTCGATCACATGCTCACCCTTTTTGCCAAGCACGGCCTCTTCGACCTCGAGGTGACCGCAAAGGGAGACCTTGAAGTCGACGGCCACCACACGGTCGAGGATGTCGGCATCTGCCTCGGGCAGGCGTTTTCCCAGGCGCTCGGCAACAAGGAAAGCATCACGCGGTACGGCTTTTTTATCCTGCCGATGGACGAGGCGCTGGCGACTGTCTGCGTCGATATCAGCGGCCGCCCCTATCTCGCCTATAACCTGGACATGACCGCCTCGAAAGTCGGCGGTTTTGACACCGATCTTACCCATGAGTTTTTTCAGGCGTTCATAGTCAACGCGGGCATCTCGATGCACGTGCGTCTTCAGGCGGGCACGAACCCGCACCATGTCATCGAGGCCGTCTTCAAGGCGTTCGCTAGGGCGATGGACGAGGCGACGATGCTGGATCCGCGCCGGCCCGGTGTGCAGTCGACGAAGGGCGTGCTGTAGCTCCGGTGGCCCGGAGATTACAGCAGCCAGGGATACCGTCCCCATGATTGTCATCGTCGATTACGGCATGGGAAATCTCCGCAGCGTGGAGAAAGCCCTTATGAAGGTCGGCGCCGATGTAAAGGTCAGCCGTGACCCGGATGAGGTGCGGCGCGGCGAGCGCATCGTGCTTCCGGGTGTGGGAGCATTTGGCGACGCCATGGATAACCTCGAGAAACGCGGACTCGCCGGCGTTATCAGGGAGGAGGTGGACGCGGGGAAGCCTTTCCTGGGAATCTGCCTCGGTCTGGATCTTCTGTTTGAGGAAAGCGACGAGCACGGGCTGCACAAGGGCCTGGGTCTGTTGCCGGGCCGCGTCGAGCTCTTGCCGACTGGTCTCAAGATACCGCAGATAGGCTGGAACCAGGTCTCTATCCGCAAGGAATCACCGCTGCTCGAAGACATACCCGATGGTTCTTCATTCTACTTCGTGCACTCATATGCGGTAGTTCCACACGAAGAGTCCGATATACTATGTACAACGGATTACGGCTGCACCTTCGTGTCGGCCGTGGAGCGCGGCAACATCGCCGCATTCCAGTTCCATCCTGAAAAAAGCAGCTCGCTTGGGCTCACGATATTAAGGAATTTCGCAAAATGATCCTTTTTCCCGCAATAGACATACAGGGTGGCCAGTGCGTGCGTCTCAGGCGCGGTGATTTCGAAGAAGCAACTGTTTTCAGCAATGATCCCGTCGCCCGCGCGAAACAGTTCGAGGACGAAGGCGCCCAGGCGCTGCACGTGGTCGACCTGGACGGCGCCCGTCTCGGCAAGATGGTAAACCTGTCCATTGTTGAGGAGATCGCCGACACGGTTTCGATCCCGGTTGAATATGGCGGCGGTATCCGCACCCATGAGGACCTGGCCATGATCAAGGAGAGCCCCATCAACCGCGTGGTGCTTGGCACGAGCGCCGTTACCGACCAGCCGCTCCTGATGGAAGCGGTCAGGATCCTCGAAGACAGACTCGTGATCAGCGTCGACGCCGAGCGCGGCATGGTCACTACCCACGGCTGGCAGGAAAAGAGTTCGGTAAGCGCCATACGCTTCGCACGCTTCCTTCAGGGCGAAGGTGTGAAACATATCCTCTACACCGACATCGACCGTGACGGGATGATGATGGGCATGAACCTCGATGCCGTGCATGAGCTGGCCGAGGCTGTGGACATCGATATCATCGCATCCGGCGGCATTTCGGATATCATCGACCTCGTCCACCTGAAAAAGCTGGGTCTGTCCAACATCTCCAGCGTCATCGTCGGCCGCGCTCTTTACGAGGGAAAGTTCACGATAGCCGAAGCCCGCGCGATCCTCGATTGATGAAACCCGGGGACATCGTACGGACTAACCGCCGGGCCGATTCTGCTGCGTACTTGCGTGAGGCCTGACAGCGGTGCTCTGTAAACGCATAATCCCCTGCCTGGACGTCCGCAACGGACGAGTTGTCAAAGGCATCCGTTTTGTAAATATCCGTGACGCCGGCGATCCCGTCGAACTGGCTTCCGCCTACGACCGCGAGGGAGCCGACGAACTTATATTCCTGGATATCACCGCATCGCACGAACGGCGCGATACCGTCGTCGACCTGGCGCGGCGCTGCGCCGAGGAGCTTTTCATCCCCTTCACCATCGGCGGCGGCATGCGTGACGAGTCCGACATCCGCAAGGTCCTCAAGGCGGGTGCGGACAAGATCGCGATCAACTCGGCGGCGCTGGCCAACCCGGATGTTATCAACCGCTGCTCACGGCGTTTCGGGGCGCAGTGCATCGTAGTCGCCATCGACGCAAAGCTGGTATCGACGGGCGAGGAAAAGAAATGGGAGGCCTTCGTCAACGGAGGCCGGGTAGGTACCGGCCGCGACGCCGTGGAGTGGGCCGTGGAAGTCGCGGAGCGCGGCGCGGGGGAGATCATGCTGACCAGCATGGACACCGACGGCACGCAGGACGGCTACGACATCGACCTGACGCGGGCGATCACCTCGAGCATCAACATACCCGTGATAGCCTCAGGCGGAGCGGGAACCCTCGATCACCTCGTAGATGTGGTGCGCGACGCCGACGCCGACGCGGTACTGGCGGCGAGCATCTTCCATTACGGGACTTATTCGATAAAGCAGGCCAAGGAATACATGGCCGCGGCGGGGATTCCCATGCGGATGATCTGACCTGAGGAAATGTAGTAATCATGAGGCGAAACCTTAAGTATCCGAACCGACGTCCGCTGGGCGTCAGTTTTCGTCACGGGGCGGCAGGAGTTATCAAGTCAGCCCGTAAATCAGTTAATAAGCGAATAAAACAGCGGTGAAACGCCGGCGATCACTATCAGAATAACCAGCAGGGCCGCTCCGACCAGCAGCGGCGCTGATGTCACTTCGTGCTTGAAACCGTCCTCAACATGCATATCCGCTCACTCCTTGGCTCATATCTGCCGACAGGGGTTCCTATGTTGCCCGTTAATTAGATTTTAAAACTGCGGGCTGCTAGACTAATTAGAGGTTAATTCGTCCTATTAGTTCTCTGTCCTCTTTGGAGTTCGACGGAGAGGCATTTTTTTTACCTTCTGGAGGGAAAGACATGGCAAAAGATTATCTGTTTACATCAGAGTCGGTGACCGAGGGTCACCCGGACAAGATCGCCGACCAGATCTCTGACGGCGTCCTGGACGCCGTGCTCAAGGAAGACCCGTTCGGCCGCGTGGCCTGCGAGACGCTGGTCACTACCGGACTGGTAGTCGTCGGCGGCGAGATCACGACCGAGACATACGTGGATATCCCCAAGCTGGTGCGCGAGACGGTGCTGGACATCGGCTACAACCGCGCCAAGTACGGTTTTGACGGCGACACCTGCGGTGTCATCGTGGCGCTCGACGAGCAGTCACCCGATATCGCCCAGGGCGTCAATCAGGCTTTCGAAGTAAGGACCGACGCCGACGACGAGGACCCGCTCGATCTTCAGGGCGCCGGCGACCAGGGCATGATGTTCGGCTACGCGGTGAACGAGACCGAGGAACTGATGCCGATGCCGATCCTGCTCGCCCACAAGCTGGGCAAGAGGCTCTCCGAAGTGCGCAAGAGCGGCGTGCTGCCGTACCTGCGCCCGGACGGCAAGACGCAGGTGACCGTCCGTTACGAGAACGACCGGCCGGTCGAGATCATCACGGTCGTCATCTCCACCCAGCACAAGCCGAACATCGACATCGATTCCATGATCAGGCCGGACCTGATCGAGCATGTTATCCATCCGATCCTGCCAGAGGGCATGTACGACCCCAACAAGATCAATATCCTGGTCAACCCGACCGGCAAGTTTGTCATCGGCGGACCGATGGGCGATTGCGGGCTTACCGGCCGCAAGATCATCGTAGACACATACGGCGGCGCCGCTCGCCACGGCGGCGGTGCTTTCTCGGGCAAGGACCCGACGAAGGTCGACCGTTCCGCGGCTTACGCCTGCCGCTACGTGGCCAAGAACGTCGTGGCCGCCGGGCTCGCGGACAAGTGCGAGGTCCAGGTCGCATACGCCATCGGCGTAGCGCATCCGGTCTCCATCATGGTCGAGTGTTTCGGCACCGAGAAGATCGGTCTGGAGAAGCTGAACGAGATCGTGCGTGACAACTTCGACCTGCGTCCGGGTGCAATCGTGCGCGACCTCGATCTGCGCCGTCCGATCTACAAGAAGACCGCGGCTTACGGCCACTTCGGCCGCCACGACCACGACTTCACCTGGGAGCGCACCGACAGGGCCGAGGTCCTGAGGGACGCCGCCGGGCTGGGCGCGTTGACAGAAAGCAGCTAGCAGGACCGGCAGCGAGCAGCGGAACAATGATAATCACTGCCGGTACGTTCACGCATAGCCGGATCAGATAACACAGTTTAAGGGGGCGCGCCTTCGGCGCGCCCCCTTTGTATTCCCCCGGTTCCTCCGCCGGGCAGGATATAATGACCGCATGGATTCCACTCCTGCAATAGCAAATGTCTACATCCAGCTGAAGACGCGCTCGCTGGAGAAGCCGTTCGATTACCTCATACCGCCTGCTTTTAAGGAAATCACCAGGCCCGGTTCGGTCATCGTCGTTCCCTTCGGCCGCCAGAAGGTCCTCGGCATCGTCGCGGCCCTGTCATCAGGTTCTGACATACCCGATTCACGCCTGGCAGCGATCGAAGATGTGCTCGATTATCCCGCGATACCCGAACCGCTGATAAAGCTGGCGCTCTGGGTCTCTTCCTATTATTACTGCTCGCCCGCCGTGGCGCTGGGTCTGGTCCTGCCGCCGGGGGGGCTTCCCACGCTCGTGAAAACGGTCGAGGGCGGCAGCACGCGATACGTCCTGAAACAGGCCAGCGGCAAACCGAAAAAAATGCAGGTCGTAGATCTTGTCAATAATATCGATCATGAGTCGCTGGCGCGCATGAGTTCGGCGCGCAGGCGGGTCGTCGACGCGCTCAGGGCCGACGGAGAACAGGCGGTTGCGGACCTGTGCCGCGGCGCCGGCGTCAGCCGCTCGACAGTAAAGGCAATGGACGCAAGCGGCGAAGTGCGAATAGTGGAACGCAAGATCAGCCGTGACACGCTGCGCTATTACGAAGGCGTTGACAGGAAAGCTGAAACAGACAAAACCGCCGAGCGTTCGGCCGCATATCATGAGCTGAACGAGGACCAGCAGGCAGCCTTTGAAGCAATAGTCGCCCGCATGGATTCGGAAACACCAGTCCGCAGCCGCCAGATACTGCTTATGGGCGTCGCCGGCGCCGGCAAGACCGAGGTCTATCTAAGGTCAATCGAGGAAGCGATGGCGCGCGGCGGTTCGGCGATAGTCCTGGTTCCCGAGATATCACTGACCCACCAGGCGGTAAAAAGATTCAGACGGCGCTTTGGCGAAAAGGTCGGAATCATCCACAGCGGTCTAAGCCCGGGGGAAAGGTACGACGAGTACATGCGTATCAGGTCCGGGGATGTCGGTGTCGTCATCGGCCCGCGCTCGGCGCTCTTCGCGCCGCTGCCGAACCTGGGGCTGATCGTGATCGACGAGGAGAACGACAGCTCTTTCAAGCAGGAAAACGACCCCCGCTATGACGCACGGCGCACTGCAATCGAACGGGCGCGGCTGGAGGGGGCGAGCCTGGTGCTGGGCAGCGCCACGCCCAGGCTGGAGAGTTACCATCAGGTCGTCGACCGGTTCGTGCTCCCCGAGCGCGCTACTGGAGCCTCGATGCCGGATGTCGAGATTATCGACATGAGGGATGAGCGGGACCATGTCTTCAGCCGCCGGCTTATCAGCGAGCTCGACCACACGCTGGCGGCGGGGGAGAAGGCGATCCTGCTTCTCAACAGCCGCGGTTACGCCAACTACCTGCAGTGCGCCCAGTGCGGGCATGTATGGGTCTGCGCCAACTGTGAGGTTTCGCTGACCATCCACTCACGCGACCACCGCCTGTTGTGCCATCATTGCGGCTATGGCGAGGATATGCCCGCGGTCTGTCCGGAGTGCCAGGCCGCCGAGCTCAGGCGCTGGGGCGTTGGCACGCAGCGGCTTGAGGATGAGCTGAGATCCCGTTTTCCCGAGGCCACTATTTTTCGGCTCGATGCCGATACCGCACGTGGTTACGGCGAGGGCCCACGCATCCTGGAGGAGTTCGGCAGGGCGAAAAGCGCCATCCTGCTGGGGACCCAGATGGTCGCCAAGGGGCACCATTTCCCGGAGGTGACGCTCTCCGCTGTCATCAACGCCGACCTTGCGCTGCGCTTCCCCGAGTTCCGGGCGGAAGAGAACACATTCGCGCTGTTGGTGCAGCTTGCGGGTCGCAGCGGACGCGCAGCAATCCACGGCCGCGTGTTGATACAAACGTGGAATGCGGAAATTGAATGTATTAGAATGGCTGCACAGCAGGCGCTGGACGAGTTCTACCAGGCCGAGCTTGACCGTCGGCAGAGGCTGGGCTATCCGCCTTTCGTCAACCTGATAAACATCGTTTGCCTCAGCCGCAAGAGCGAAACGCCGGTCCAGGCGGCCGGGTTCCTCCGTGATAAACTGGAGCCGGTCATGAGTGACGAAGAGGTGCTGGGCCCGGCCGACCTGTTCAGGATGCAGGGCTGGTCGCGCAGTCACATCCTGGTAAAGACGAAAGACGTGGAGCGTTCGCTGGCCGCGTTCAAGCCGGTGCTCGAGCACTACCGCGAACCATTTCATACGCGAGGGGTCAGGATCGTCGTCGATGTCGACCCCCAGTGGCTTTTTTGACAAGGAGAATAATTTTGGCAGAGGATAAAAACAAGGAAGTAGCATATTCACAGATCAGGCAGTTCGGCGATCCGTGTCTCCGTGAGATATCGCGACCGGCCGAACTGGACGATGAGCTGCGCAAGCTGGTCGAGCGCATGGTCAAGATCATGTATGCCGCCGACGGCGTCGGCCTTGCCGCACCACAGATAGGCGTGCTTCGCAAAGTCATAGTCTTCCGCTTCGAAAAGGAAGTGCATGTGCTCATCAACCCCGAGATCACCTGGCGTTCGGAAGAAACCCATACCGAGCCCGAGGGATGCCTGAGCCTGGCCAGCATGGCTGTCGACGTCGAACGTTCAAATGAAGTGAAAGTGGAGGGTGAGGACCTGGAGGGCAAGAAGCGGGTCTACGAGCTTGAGGGACTGCAGGCGCGCATCCTGCAGCACGAGATCGACCACCTCGAAGGAACGATGGTCATCAACCGCACAAGTAAGGAACAGCGCAAGGAGCTCATGTCCCACCTGAGGAATATGAAGCTGCCGGGAGAGTAACAGCCCGTACTTGGGAAGGGGCAACAAGCTCATGAAAATCGCATTTGCCGGAACACCACACTTTGGAGCCCTCGTACTCGGGGCTCTTTTGGGTTCTGCGCACGAGGTCGTGCTGGTGTTGACCCAGCCTGACAGGCCCGCGGGTCGTGGCCGCGAGCTGGGAATATCCGCGGTCAAGGAGCTGGCGTTCAAAGAGGGCCTTCGCGTCGAACAGCCCGAAGACATAAGTTCGCCTGAAGTGATCGAACTTCTAAAATCACTCGGAGTCAAAACGCTGACCGTGGCGGCCTTCGGGCAGATACTTAAAGGTTCGCTGCTCAATGCCCTGCCCTGCATCAACGTGCACGGCTCGCTGCTGCCGAAATACCGGGGCGCGGCTCCCGTCGAGCGGTCCATCATGGACGGTGAGCGCGTGACCGGTGTGACGATCATGGACATCACTCCGAAACTGGATACCGGCCCCGTGTACACCAGCCGGGCCGTCTACATCGAAGACGATGACGACGCCGGCAGCATGTATGAAAAACTGGGAAGAGCCGGGGGAGAGGCGCTAGTGGATGTGCTCGACGCCCTTGACGCCGGAAAGATCGAGCCGGAAGAGCAGTACGATGATGCTGCCACTTACGCTGAAAAGATAACCACGGCCGATATGGAGATCGACTGGTCGCGTCCGGCGAGAGAGCTCGCCACGCAGGTCAGGGGATTATCACCTTACATCGGCGCCTTCACCAGGGCCGACGGCCAGAGACTGAAGGTGTGGAAAGCGCGCGTCAGCGAGGGCGGCAACGGCCCGGGCACAACATTAATCGAGGATGAGCGCCTGATGGTAAGCTGCGGCACAGGAATGCTGGAACTTCTGGAGGTGCAGCCGGAAGGCAAGCGCCGCATGGCGGCAGCGGAATTTGTTCGAGGGCACAGAATAATGCTGGAGAATAACGGAAAACTCGGATAAACTCAGGCTTATGAAGAAATCATCAGACACTAAAAAAGATTATTCGCGATGGCTGAGGCTTCGTCATAGGGGCGATGAGACTGCCAGGAAGTATGGTATTTTCTCAGAAGCGGATGTTGATCGAATTCTGCATGAAAAGAAGCGCAAATAGGGTCAATATCTTCAAATCAGGATATTGTTTCGGGTCAGACCTCGTCAGTTCGGATTGAAGAGGTTTTTTTATTGCGATATTCAGAAAGCCTTAATTCTAGTTTGCTATAATCTATCCTGGCTGTAAGTGGATCAAAGCCGGGGAGTTGCGGTTGCGCAATTTTCGTTTAACAACGGGGCGTGGCGCAGCCTGGCAGCGCGCTTGCTTTGGGAGCAAGAAGTCGGCGGTTCAAATCCGCCCGCCCCGACCATTTTTTTGGCAGTCATCCTGAGCGCCTGGTGAATGTCATTCTGATGGCATGGTGTAATTCCGGGTATAAGATGTCATCCAGCGCACATGATGTCGCCCAGGGTACGCATGTCGCCCAGGTTACAGGATGTCATCCTGAGCGAAGCGAAGGATCTGCTTTTTTTGCGGGTGTAGCTCAGTTGGTAGAGCGCCAGCCTTCCAAGCTGGCTGTCGCGGGTTCGACTCCCGTCGCCCGCTCCATATTCGAGAATAAGCGTTTTTCATGGTGGAAGTAGCTCAGCTGGTAGAGCTCCGGACTGTGGCTCCGGCGGTCGCGGGTTCAAATCCCGTCTTCCACCCCATAAATTCATGAACGACGGGCCGCCTGCGCGATTCACATCGCCACATGCGGCCCGTATTCTGTGCAAAGGTCAGGCTGTATCGACTGTATTTATTGTGGAGGGTCCTGAAGCTTGTTCAGTTAAGCCCAGACAGGCCGCATGCATTATAATAGTGCGAATATTCCTTCAGCGCCCGTAGCTCAATCGGATAGAGCAACGGACTTCTAATCCGTAGGTTGCAGGTTCGAGTCCTGCCGGGCGCACCATTTTAATTAACTGCAAACATACTGCAATTAATTATATTTACATCCGTATTTCTTCTACACTTCCTCCGCAGGATTAGGGTTTTCCCAATTTGCTAACACAATGCTAACATCTGTTGTAATTTGTTCCTGCACTACCCGTTAGCCCCTTTTGTATCTTTCAATGCGGATGTCAGCAGCAATGTTTACCTTCTAGTCACTTCCCATACCCGATATTACCCGGAATATGGCTGGCAAAACGCTGGCAAATGAACGAGTTCTTTGATTGACAAAATTACATTCTTTAAGTATCTTAAACTATCTTGTCTTGCTGCGCGGGTAAGCACAGGCCGGGCAATGGTGGACGGTTTCGGTGGCGGGCAGCCGGCGGGGTAGTGATTCTTTCCGCTGAGGACGGCTTAGGGGACACAATCCCGCCTTTTATTTAATATTCGAAACGGGTTGTTGGGAAGGGGTATAGGGTGAGAGCACGGCAGGAGAATTGCAGGGCCAACATCTCACAAAGCAGGAAAAAGCTCGCAAAGTTATTGATGGGAGCAATCGCTACACTTTTTTTCATACTGACAGTGGGACACTTTTCCGAGGTTGCCGTCTCTGCTCAGGCGTTTTCCTATACACCAGGTTATTCAATCACCCAGCTCACCAACAACAACTACAATGAAAACAGACCACATATAAACGACAGCGGCCAGGTGGTTTGGTATGGCTACGACGGTTCTGACGATGAGATCTTCCTTTATAGCGGCGGCGTAACAACACAGCTTACCAACAACACCTACAATGACGATAATCCTCAGATAAACGACAGCGGCCAGGTAGTTTGGTATGGCTACGACGGTTCTGACGATGAGATCTTCCTTTATAGCGGCGGCGTAACAACACAGCTTACCAACAACACCTACAATGACGATAATCCCCAGATAAACGACAGCGGCCAGGTGGTCTGGCAGGGCAATGGCCCGGTCGGCACCGACAGTGAGATCTTTCTCTACAGCGGTGGCGTCACCACCCAGATTACTAACAACAACTACAACGAATCTAACCCCCAGATAAACGCCAGCGGCCAATTGGTCTGGGAGGGCTATGGCCCCATCACAAATGGGATCTTCCTCTACAGCAACGGTGTAATCACTCAGCTTATTAACACCTACAATAACTTTGGTCCCCAGATAAACGCCAGCGGCCAGGTAGTCTGGCGGGGCGACGACGGCTCCATCTCCGATTATGAGATCTTCCTGTATAGCGGTGGGGCAACCACCCAGCTCACAAATAATTCCAGCTATGATTATTTACCTCGGATAAACGCTAGCGGCCAAGTGGTCTGGTATGGTAAGAAAGGCTCCTTCAATGAGATTTTCCTCTTTAGTGGTGGTGCAAACACTCAGCTTACTACCTATAACACCTACGATAAATTTGATCCCTTTATAAACGCCAGTGGCTCTGTGGCCTGGTATGGTTGGGGGGGCACTGATCATGATATTTTTCTCTATACCGGAGGTGTTACAACCCAGCTGATAAATAAAAACTACAACGATTATGAACCCGAAATAAACGCCCGTGGTCAGATGGTATGGTGTGGATACGCCACAGACGGCGCCGACCATGAGATCTTCCTGGCTAGCCCAACGAATTGCATCCCCACCAAGCCCGCTCTTTTGCTTTCCAAGGAAAACGTCTACTGGGCCAATTACGCCGACTACCTGGCCCGTTCCCTGAGCGTGGGCTACAGAGAAACCAATACAGGCGGTGAATCCGTCTATTCCGTTGAGATCACTAGTTCGACGGCAAACAATGGCATCACCTGCTCGACTACCATGCCTGTTTCTGTCGGCACCCTCGGGGGTGGCGGTGGCTCTCGTGCCCGCACGCTCAAGTACACAGTGCCTAGCGGGGTTGGAAGCTTCTTTGTAACGGTGGACGTCGAGGCTCAGAACGCCTGTGGAACCAGCTACTCCTATCTCTACCCTATAATCAATGGATAACTAAAATGTAAAAGGCCGCCCAACCAGGTGTTGATACTCAACACCCATACAGGCGGCCTTTGTGATTTGACACTCATCAATTACTGCACAATCTCCGCCGGCAACGTATAATCAGCAGATGGCTGGCAAAAAGAAAAAGAAAAAGAAAGCAGTAAAACATCGGGACGTTGATATAATCCGGTATTTACGTCCCTGCCAGGACTTTGTTAAAGCACACATTCGAATCATCTGCGCGGCATTCATCGCGTTGCTTGGCCTGATTGTTTATTCGGATTCCTTGCGTGGACCCTTCGTCTTTGATGACGTCCCAATCATCGTCAACGATCCCATAATCAGGAGCATCGGAGGCCTGTTCGCTGATCCGGTCCACTCCAGGCTGGTCGGTTACCTCTCATTTGCGCTCAATTACCGGATCAGCGGTTTCAATGTAACGGGCTACCACCTATTTAATATTGCTGTTCACATGGTCAGTGCGGTCATGGTCTTCTGGGTGGTCCTGATTACTTTCAGAACTCCTTTCTTCCAGACCAGGAGGACCGGAGAAGACAGCTTTATTTCTGAAGCTATAGCGATCGCCCTTTTCTCGGGTCTGATTTTTGTAGCTCATCCGGTTCAGACACAGGCGGTAACGTATATAGTCCAGAGGTTCGCGTCGCTGGCAACGCTGTTTTTTCTGCTGTCCATCATTATGTACGCAAAATGGAGGTTGACAGACAGCGACCCCGTGGCTATCGATCCCGGGCAGGAAAAGATGATCGGGCCAAAGGGGAAAAGGATTATTTTTTACGCCTCTTCACTGGTCGCGGCCCTGCTTGCCATGGGAACCAAGGAAATAGCATTTACGCTGCCGGCCATAATGATCCTCTGGGAGTTCTCGTTCTTCAGCGGGGATATTAAAAAGCGGGTCATCAACTTGATTCCATTTGTCTTATCGATCCTGGTAATCCCCCTGATGTTTCTCGCCAGAAATGAGCCCCTTCTTTCCGCGAGAGGATTTACGGAGCCGCCTCCG
>Ga0265292_1001203_pt1 | contig 24485 bp, 19 predicted proteins | sample Munlanlewell296A_FD_189080 | JGI IMG/M metagenome (GOLD analysis project Ga0265292, IMG submission 189080) | Leachate microbial communities from a municipal landfill in Southern Ontario, Canada - Leachate well 296A | ecosystem: Engineered > Solid waste > Landfill > Unclassified | place: Canada... | reverse complement strand
CGTTTCCGGTAGACGAAATTGTTGTCAGCACAAATGCCTTTTGAGAAACTAGTGATCGCCAGTTTAATCCGAATGCAGAACCGAAATCATCGCGTGCAAGATAATCGTACTTACTCATGGCAGATGATTCTTTTGTTGCTCCAATGCGGTCGATCTGGTCAATATAATAGAAGCCGATAAAACTGATTCTATTGTTTTGATTAAGATCATAGGTAATTTTTCCAACAGCATCATAGTATCGCGGGGCAGCGGGACGATCCATAATTTTTGTGAGAATGTCGAAGAATCCACGTCGCAGGGAAAAGATCACAGAACTATTTTCGATCAATGGACCGTCAACCATTACGCCGAAGCCTGCAATATTAGCATTCACGTCGGTGTTATATAATTCTTTATTCCCATCCTGCAACGTCATATCAAACACAGAGGACATTTTATCTCCGTATTTTGCAGGGAATCCGCCAGTAAGAAAATCTACTTTTTCGAGAAGTGCGGGATTCACAATGCTGATGATACCCATGGACTCGCCGGTGCGAGCAAAATGAATCGGATTATATATCTCAATATTGTCCAGTAAAGTAAGATTTTCGTTGGGGCTTCCACCGCGCACAATAAGTTGTGCACTTTTTCCGCCGGCAGTCGCCACTCCGGGCATCGATTGCATTACGCGAAAAATATCTTCGGCGGATCCGGGAGAACGTCGAATTTCTTCGGGGGAGAGCGTTCTCATACTGACAACATTTTCTGTCGGGCGCGCAAAATAATCGCTTTGCACTTCCACGGCACTCATCTCGATAGTGGATGTTTTTAATTCAAAGGAGATTTTTTTATTCCGCTGTGGATTGATCGTTACGTCGGAATTTGTGGCTCCTTCATACCCGATCAAAGTTGCTTTTACTTGATATTTTCCCGGCGGAAGATTTTTAATAACGTAATACCCCTCTTCATTGCAGGCTGTACCGAACGAAGTTCCAGGAATCATGACATTTGCTCCCGGGAGAGGTTGTTTTGTTACCGCATCTCGAACTTCACCGGATAGCGATCCTGTGTTTGTTTGGGAAAAAGTAAATTGCAGTGATAATACGAAAAGAGTAAGCATCTTGAAATATTTCATAAACGCTGTCCAATCTGTCAAATAAGAGAATGTATCGTTGTTGGTAAGATGCCGGAGGAAGTGAAAAGATTCGGCTTTGCACGGACTATTTTTTCGAAATTTCGCTATATTCGAACAATTATGCGAACGCTTATTACAGCCTCTTTTAGAACAGCGGCTGAAATCATTGGTCAAAACAACGTTGTTGCCTTTCCAACGGAAACCGTATACGGCTTGGGCGCTAATGCACTCGATTCCAATGCGGTAAAGAAGATCTTTCTGGCAAAAGGAAGACCGTCGGATAATCCGCTAATCGTGCATATCGGATCACGAGATCAGATCTATTCTGTTGTCTCTTCATTTCCGAAGTATGCCGAAAAACTGATGGATGAATTTTTCCCAGGACCATTAACACTGGTGCTGCCTAAAAATAAAAAAATTTCGTCCCTAGTTACCGCCGGTCTTGGTACTGTTGGTGTGCGAATTCCCAAGCACACACTTGCGCAAAAATTTCTCTCGGCGTGCAGCGTTCCGGTGGCTGCACCGTCGGCAAATCTCTCGGGCTCACCGAGTCCCACCACCTGGCAAGCGGTCCGGCATGATTTGAACGGGAAGATCCCTTGCATTCTGAAAGGCGATCCATCACACATCGGACTGGAATCGACCGTTGTGGATTGTACGGGGAATTCACCGGTAATTTTGCGCGCTGGTGGAGTAACGCTGGAGCAATTGCGGAATATTATTCCCTCTACTCGCCTGCAAAAACAACAAACGAAGATTCCGCGAAGTCCTGGCATAAAATATCGTCATTATTCTCCGTTAGCCTATGTTTTTATTGTCAGCGGCATGTCGGAAACGATCCCGATGAAAACATCGGCATATATCGGATTACGGTCGGAAGGTAAAGCGGATTTTGGTCTCAAATTAATTTGCAGGCACGAATCTGAATATGCACATTCATTATTTCGTTTTTTTCGAGAGTGTGATAAAAAAAAGATTCAGACAATTTATTGCGAACAAGTCAGTGAAAGCGGTATCGGTCTGGCAATAATGGACCGGATCCGAAAAGCGTCCGTACAATAATCATTTAATCTATCCGCCAATACAAAAGGGAGACGTATGAAACGATTCGTCATCTTACTCTGTGCTTTGACAACAATGTCGGTTGCACAAGATTCGAAAAAAATAAAGGAAGATGCAAAGGTTCTTGGACCGGTGTTGCTTCAAAAAGACAAAATACGTAAAGAAGTAAAAGATGGTGAAATGAAACAATATTTTCTTGTCTTACTGAAACGCGGCCCAATAAGAAATCAGGATTCGACGACTGCGGCCGAACTTCAAAAAGGACATTTGGCAAATATCGATCGATTATATAAAGAAGGAAAAATCGATCTGGCGGGTCCAATGGGATACGACGGCGACTTGCGGGGAATATTTGTCTTCAATTGTGAAACATATGATGAAGTATTGAACTTGTGTGCGACGGATCCTTCGATTAAGGTAGGCCGTCTGACGGTGGAAATCTATTCCTGGTGGTCAGCGAAAGGTGCAAAATTACGGTGATGATAACAATCCAGGAACATATACCTTTGAAAGATCTGACCACCATCCGACTCGGCGGCTACGCAGCGTTTTTTTGTCTTTGTCACACCGTTACCGATCTTAAAGATGCACTGTCTATTGCACATGCAAAAGATCTTCGTGTTCACGTGTTGGGGGACGGCAGCAACACAATCTTCTCCGATGACGGATTCAACGGAATGGTTCTAAAAGTAGATCTGAAAGGAATTTCTTATAGTGATGACGGAAATGATGTACTCGTCCGTGTGAAGGCCGGTGAAAATTGGGAATCGTTCGTCAAAACGGTTGTGGGAAAAGGATTTGCCGGTGTTGAATGCCTTTCAGGAATTCCGGGCAGCGTCGGTGCGACACCGATTCAAAATGTTGGAGCGTATGGACAGGAAGTAAAAGATGTTATTGAAATGGTAAAAGTGCTGAATAAGAAATCCTTACGCGAGGAAGAGTTCGTTACTCAAGATTGTAACTTTTCGTACAGAACAAGTCGTTTTAAAACGGAAGATGCGGGGAAATATATTGTTACAGAAGTAACATTTCGGTTAAAGAAAAACGGCAGACCGACAATTCATTACCCTGAAGTGAAAAAGATTGTTGATGCGTCAGTCAATTTATCGGCACAGGCGGATGGTGTAGTATCGCTTCTAGCGGTCCGTTCGATTATTCTTTCTTTACGTGCAAAAAAGTCGATGGTGATCGATTCTAATGATCCGAATACCTGTTCAGTGGGATCGTTCTTCTTAAATCCAATAGTAGAAGAGAGAATGCTTGACCAGGTGAAAAAAACATGGGAGAAAATCGGCGATGGCACTCCGGTCCCTATATTCCCTTTTGGTCAAAAACAAAAGATACCAGCAGCATGGCTGATCGAAAAATCTGGATTTAAAAAAGGGTATAAAAAAAACGGGGTCGGAATTTCGGAACACCATACATTGGCTCTCGTTAATTATAATGGGACGACCAAAGAATTGTTAGATCTTGCGGATGAGATTCAGTGGGGAGTTTATAAAATATTTCAATTGCAGTTGGAATTGGAAGCAAATATCATTTCACCAACTTGAGGGGGTACCCATGAAATCAATGTTGCTATTCACGTTTGTTCTAATTTCAATGCTGTTAGCCGAGGATAGAAAAAGTTGTTGCATTCCAACGGCGATTGAATCATTTGCCGCCTTCGAAAAGGATATTGCGTTTGTTGCTCTTCATATTGCGCCGGAACTATTTGAATTTCAAGAAGTCACTGGAAGCGTGAAATCAATTAAAACTGTGGATGGAATAGATGCGACAATTTTTATAGTACCGTCCGTTCAACATTCGGATAACTATTTATTTGTGTTTCACGAATGGTGGGGGATGAATGATTATATCAAACGTGAAGCGGAAAAACTACAGCGAGATCTCGGAAATATTACAGTAATTGTGCTGGATCTATACGATGGGAAAATTGCGGAAACGCCCGATTCAGCCCGGATATATATTAGAAACGTAAACGATGAACGGTCTCGTTCTATTATTACCGCTGCGAAGAACTATGTTGGCTCGAAAGCAAAGATCGCTACACTAGGATGGTGTTTTGGAGGTGGATGGTCCATGCAGGCGGCGTTGATGTTGGGGAAACAATCTTCCGGTTGCGTAATCTATTACGGAATGCCAGAAAAAGATGTAAAAAAACTCAAGACGTTAAACAGTGACGTTCTGGGTATTTTTGCCACTCAGGATAATTTTATCAATCCTCAAATTGTTGCTGAGTTTGAAAAGAACATGAAAACCGCGAAGAAACGCCTGACGGTTAAAAACTTTAACGCTGTGCATGCATTTGCAAATCCGAGCAATCCACAACATAATCGAGAGATGAGTGCTCAAGCAAACGAAGCCACGATTCTATTCTTGAAAAAAGCTTTCAAGCATCAATAGGAAAATGTTGCGGTGAACAAACATTTTATACTTTATCTTGCTTTTGTTGGTGCCGTTATGGCGCAAACGCCGTATGATTCATTGTATCTAAAAAGTACGGTGTATAAAAATATGATTGCGCAGTTTGAATTGACAAAAGTAGTTTCTGCGGATGTTGTATTCCTTGGTAATTCCATTACATTCGGTGGTGCATGGAATGAATTGTTGGGACGCGAGCGAATCATCAACAGGGGAATCGGTAGTGATAATACTGTCGGTATGCTACATCGGCTGCACCAAGTGTATCTCTTACAGCCAAAACTCTGTTTTATTATGGCCGGCATCAACGATTTGTATGCTGGAGCAAGTGTTAACCGTATATTCCACAATTATATGATGATCGTTGATACGCTTCTATTGCACGGCATCATTCCCGTAATTCAATCAACACTACATGTCAACCCAAAATGGAAACAAGCTGTGGAAAAGAATGACGAAGTGAATAAACTGAATTTTCTTTTGAAAGATTATGCAAAAATAAAACAGATTGAATGGCTCGATATCAATACGGCGCTTTCTTCTGACGGCGCACTGCGAAACGAATATACTACCGATGGAGTCCATTTAACAGCATTGGCATATCACCGATGGCGTGAACTCCTGCTACCGGTTTTAAAGAAACACGGTTTGTAATACAGTGCAGTTTCACTATATTTCCAATGATAAAAATGTATTCTAATCAAAAAAAGGAGAAGAAGTAATGATGCAACGTTTGTCAGTACTATTGATGTGTTTGATATTCGTGGTCAGCGCATACACACAACAACCAAAGAGTGATGCAAAAAAAACAATGCCGAAGAAGAAAACAATTTCCCTCAAATCGAATGAGGATAAAATGAGTTATTTAAGCGGATATGATCTTGGCCTTAAAGTAGGTTCAAACGTAAAATCGAGCAATTTTCCATTTCGTACAGCTGCATTTGTCGGTGGTATTACGGAAGCGCTGGAAGGGTTTGATAATCGATTAACTCCGGAAGAAATCCAACACGTTGTAGAAATATTTCAAAAAATGAATCCACAAGCAGATGATCAAAAGAAACTGGCTGGGATATCAGCAAAATATAAAAAGGAAGGCGAAGAATTTCTTGTTGTGAATGGAAAAAAGGATAGTGTGAAGACAACTGCAAGTGGTTTGCAATATAAGATTCTTCGAGAAGGGACAGGTAAATCACCGATGGATACGAATACTGTTACCGTGCATTACCGCGGTCGACTAATCAACGGTGTGATTTTTGACGAATCATATGGACGGGGAGAGCCGACATCATTTCGATTAAATCAGGTAATCAGAGGGTGGACGGAGGGACTGCAACTGATGAAGGAAGGAGCAAAATATGAATTTTATATTCCGAATAATCTAGCATATGGAGAGCAACCAGCGGGACAACTCATCCCACCTGGTTCAACATTAATCTTTGAAGTAGAATTGATAGCAATTCAATAAAATTAAAACAAAACAACCTCCTTTCAGGAGGTTGTTTTGTTTTAATGTGGTGGGAAATATTCCTTGACTCAAGAAAGTACAAAATTGATCCAAGAGGCAATATTACGATACAATACCATCGTTGGACAAACTAATTATTGTCTTTTAAGGCATACCGTCTTTTTTTGGAAAATTTCATTTAGAATTTGCACTGAAGTATTTATTTTCATGAATTCTTCTTTTATTATGTCTACAATAATTGAATCCCCGACATTGTTGAAAGTATTGCTGTGAATGCCCTTCAAGAAAAATACTTAATGAGAGCATCATTTCTGACGCTTTCTCTTTGTTTGTTGGTTATTGTGTCACCAAGCGATGCTCAATTTGAACATTTCTACGAAAACTGGCGTTGGGCACATTTTACAACAAAGACTGGATTGCCTTCGAATGCTGTGGAAGAAATTATTGAAACAGATGATGGAACTGTGTGGGTATCCACTACGAAAGGAATTGCATGGTATGATGGTTATCGATGGAATCAAATTGATGTTGATGGTAATAGCTTTGGAAAGAGAGCAACGAAAATATGTAAAGGCTTAAAAAATAATATATTGGTCATTCTAAATGAAAAGTTATACAGTGGAAATCATTACGGATTTAATCGAATAATATCAAAAGATGTTTCTTTTGACAAAGTAAACTCAGCGTGTGTTGTGGATAGTAATAAAATATTAGTTACAACATTAAACATGTCTTCACGCATGATATTATTACAATTAAATGGAAAAGTCGAAATAATTCAAGAATATTCTTCGGGGAGTATTCGCAAAACAAACTCCAACAGGATATGGTTTGGCAATGCTGATGGATTGTTTGAATATCGGAATAAAATACTTTACCAGATAATACCACATGGATTTGTTCGGTCGATATCAGAAAATGAAAATGGTTATGGTGTAATGTCGATTGACTCGCCTAAAGATCAAATTGGAATCTGGGAATGGCAAAGTGGAAAACTTCCTGTGTTATCAAAAACAGAACGGTCGTTACCAATACGTTCACTTGATATCTCTTCAAATAACGATGTAATAGCGGCATATGAAACGGGAGATATACGGTTAAGAACTTCAAATAAATGGAAAGAACTGAAGCCTGTTCCATCTCAGATGGTTGGACTGATTTGCTTGAAATTTAGTAAAGCTAATGATTTATGGATAGGAACTGAAAATGGTTTATACTTATTTAGGAATACAGCTAAAAAGTGGACGTGGTGGAGATATCAATTAGCAGATCCAAGAAATATTGTGATGGAGATTTTGCAGACCAGTGGAGGAGATATTTGGATAGGTAATATTAATGGTGTTGAAATTCGATATGCAAACGGAAAAATTAAAAACATCCACACTATCGATAACAAAAAAATTGGTTTAATAACAGGTATTGCGGAGGACTCAAAAGGAAATATTTGGATTTCTAGCGGATCTTCATTTGAAGGTGCATATCGATGGAATGGGGAAAAATGGAGGCATTATGGATTTAAAGATGGATTGAACTGTCCAAGAGTTCATAAAATCAGAAATGACAAAAATGGGAATTTATGGTTCCTGGGCCTTGCCGCGAGTGGTGCTTCATCGGATAGCTTAAGCAAAAATCCAGGAGCATTTATGTATAATGGTTCGATTTTTACACAAATTAATAGTAAAAATGGATTGCTTAACGATAGAGTTTATTCATTTAAAGAATCAAAAAACGGCGCGCTTTGGTTCGGGACAAAAACAGGATTAAGCAGAAAAACACACAACGATTGGAAACATTGGGGAAAAAACGATTTACATAACCTTACATCTGTTTATTCAATCGAATCAGATAATAATAATCGATTGTGGTTCTCGACATTTAGCTCAACGTTGGGATATATCGATTCTAAAGATACCATCCGTTGGATATGGGAATGGGTTACCGATTCAGATTACAAACAGAAAGTATGGGATTTGAAGGTTGATAGTACTGGTATTTTATGGGTAGCAACAACTCGAGGATTATTTAGCAATAATAATGGTGTTTGGTCTTCGTTTGATATTGAATCAGAATATGGTCTAAAGGAATTACGTGTTGTTCTGCCATTAAAGGATAAAATATATGTCGGCGGACATGGAATTGGAGTAGGAGTCTTAAGTAGAAAAAAAATAAATATTCCAATTAATGTAGTTATTAATGCGCCAATTGTTGAACACGAAAGAGTATATATAAAATGGACCGTTGATTCGTATTGGAATGAAATTCCTTCTGACGATATTGAAGTAAGAATAAAATTAGATGACAATATTTGGTCCGAATGGAATAAGGTTCGCGAAGTGTCATTTTCGTCGTTAAAAGATGGAGAACATAAATTCTATTTACAGACAAAGGATATATATGGTAATGTGAGAGAACAATACTACAAATCAAAATTTATTGTGCCTCCTTCTATATATAAAAACCCTGTTTTTTATTTACCATTTATTACACTAGTTTCAATTATAATATATTTGACATTTCGAAATATTAGATCGGTTATAATCCACAAAAAATTAATTCAAAATCAACGTGCTCGTATTGCCAACGATCTTCACGATGAGGTGGGAAGTAATCTCGGCAGTATTGCTTTGATAAGTCAACGAATTGGCAGAAGTGAATCTATTGCACAAACGATTAAGGATGACCTCGCAATTATTACTGAGACCACTCTTCAAACATCGGAATTCCTTCGGGATATCGTATGGTATATTAATCCACGGTATGATACATTCATGAACCTAGAAGCACGGTTACGTGAAATATCTGGCAGAATGCTTAGAGATATGGATGTTCGTGTATTTATGGCTGATAATGTCAAACAAGATGATAAATTCATCGAAGGTCGCAGAAATATCATACTGATGTTTAAGGAAATACTCCACAATATTCTTAAACATGCTAGAGCGACAAAAGTAGAAATTCACTGCGATAGCAATCCAAATATGTTTGTATTATCAGTTAAGGACAATGGTGTTGGATTCAATCAAGAAATGTCTTTTAACGGAAGCGGTTTGTTGAGCCTCAAGCGGCGGACGCAAGAAGTTGGGGCGAAACTGAAGATTATTTCTCAAAAAGGAGAAGGAACAGAAGTTATTATTATTTTCCAAACAAACGCGAATACACTATAAAGATCTTAACATATACCGGATAACAATATGGGACAAAAAGAACAAAAACGAATTGTCGTATGGGTTGTTGAAGACAACGTGCTCTTTCAGAAAAATATTGTCGAGTTGATTAACGATCAGTCTGATATGGAATGCGAAGGCATTTTTGCTTCATGCGAGGAAGCAATTGCCTCCTTGGGAGTTGTTTCAAAGCCGGATGTGATTTTGCATGATATTGGATTTGAAAGAATGAACGGTATTACGAGTGTTGGAATTATTAAAGGAAAAATTCCGGCAACACAGATCATTATGTTTACCGTCTTTGAAGATAGTGACAGTATCTTTGATGCTTTATGCGCTGGAGCAACCGGATACATTGTGAAATCATCTTCTGAAACTATGATCATACAATCTATTCATGATGTTCTTGCTGGAGGATCCCCCATGAATCCTACTATTGCAAGAAAAGCGATTGATATGTTTAAACGCATGCATAATGTTCCGAAGGAATACGGACTTTCTTCCAGAGAACGGGAAATTCTTGAACAGATTATTCATGGATTTGGAAATAAGCATATTGCGGAACGGTTTAATGTAAGCCATCATACAATTGATGCCCATCTTCGAAATATCTATGAAAAACTTCAAGTCCATAGCAGAACCGAAGCAGCAATAAAGGCATTGAAAGAACGACTGGTGTAAATTCATTGTACATTTTTGCGTGCAGTTGCAGAACATTATTTTCATTAAAAAATGCTTGACAAAGAATTTAATAATACATACATTCGTTTATAAAATGAACATCGTTTAGCATAAATCATGGGAACTATTGAGAGAAAAGAACGGGAAAAGCATGAGATGCGGGAAATGATACTTTCCGCTGCAAAGAACCTATTCATTCAGGAAGGATTTGATCATGTAACTATTCGGAGAATTGCCGAGGTGATCGAATATAGTCCGGCAACAGTCTATTTGTACTTTGCCGATAAAGATACTATTCTTTGCGCATTACAAGAAGTAGGTTTTCGTGAATTGTATAAACGTCAACAGATTTTAGTCGCTATAAAAAATCCTGCAGAAAAATTACGAGCCTGCGGTAAAATTTATATTGATTTTGCAATGGAAAATCAGGAATTGTATGATTTAATGTTTATTATGCGTGCTCCGATGAAAGCGTTTGAATCACTGGCAGATTGGAATGTGGGACGGGATACCTATGAAGTGTTGCAAAGTATTATAACAGATTGTATTGCCCAAGGATATATTAAATCTCCTAGTCCACAAATAGTCTGTTTTTCCATGTGGGCACTAATGCATGGCGTTGTATCAATTTTTATCCGGGATCGTGCTCCAATGATTTCTAAGGACCAACAGTCAAGTGTTATCAACGGAATTTTAGATTTTACTATGACAGAAATTCTAGACAAGTAACGTATATTTTTTTTCACATTTACTAAACATCGTTCATTATAATTACGGCGCTCACATTAAAAAAAATAATATTCACTCTTCACTAAATATAGAAAGGCAGGTATGATACAAAAGTTCATATTAACTCGAAGAATGGTTTTTTCCGTTCTTACATTCATGTTCTTAGGCTCAATTGGGTTCTCTAACCAACCATTTGTAAAAACTTCTGGAACGATGTTTGGTAGTATATCCGGGAAAGTGATTGACCATGAAAATAAGCAACCGATTCCCAATGTTACGGTGCAAATTATTGGAACACAAATGGGTGCTTCAACGGATACTGAAGGATTTTTTCAACTAAAGCAGGTTCCCGAAGATGTTTATAAATTAAAATATTCTTCAATTGGATTTACACAACATATAGAAACGGACATTCGGGTTATCCGAAATAAAACAACCGTTGTAAGAAATATTGCGTTGGGAGAGAATATTGTTACCGGTGAAACGGTTGAAGTTACCGCTTCGGTATTTGCTAACGATAACGTCTCACCTATAACGAATTATCACTATTCATTGCAAGAGATCCGTCGTTCCCCTGGTTCAGCCGGTGATATTTTTCGTGCTATAGAAACTCTTCCCGGTGTTGCAAGCAGCGGAGGTGAGTTTTCCTCTTTTTCCGTTCGCGGTGGCAGTCCGCGTGATAATATTATCATCGTCGACAACATTCCGTTCGATAAAGTATCACACTTTGATGGAGGCACAGAAGAACAAGAAGCTCAGGGAGGGAGGTTCAGTATTTTCACTCCAGGTGTCATAGATGAAGCGAATTTTCAAGCTGGCGGATTTTCGGCACGGTATGGCGGGAAACATGCGTCGTTTGTTGATCTCAAAATTAAAGAAGGAAATAAAGAATCCCAAACAATCAACGGAACATACGATATACTTGGTTGGGAAGTAAATTATGATGGACCAAGTTATGTACATAATAATACTGCCGTATTGTTCTCTGCCCGTCATCAGAATTTTAAGACAATCTTGGATATGACAGGTCAAAGCGATCTCGGCTACCCTAGTTTTTCTGATATTCTTCTGAAAACAACTACTGATATAGATTCTCGTAACAGCATTTCATTGCTGGGGATCTATTCTCCCGAATTTTTTGAGCGGACAATTGATAATGTCTATGAAATCGATAATCAACAGTATGACAACCAGTTAGCATGGTCGAAAGATACAAAATATCTTCTTGGCCTCAATTGGCGTTCATTGACGAGTACCACCAGTGTTTTGGAAAATGCAGTGTATTACCGGGGGAACACAGCAGAGTTTCGACGCAGTAACTCGTACGTGTATCCGAACAACGGACGTATTCCCAAAAAAGAAGAAGTACTAGTTCGGGATGGGTACTACCGATACAACAGTAATGAAGATGAATTTGGAATTCGATCACAGTTTACGATCACTCCATCCGAAGTGTCCACAATTGTTACAGGGATTCAGGCCAATACCACATCGTTCGATTATACTGCAAAACAAGTCGATGCGGAGACACTGTTTGTGTATGATGCGGATGATTTCCGTCCCAACCCTCTGCAACAGTTTATCGTGCTAGATCCAGCCTTTATTAACAGTACGGCATCGTCGTCAAAATATACAGCAGCCGCATTTATGGAATACAGTTATGCACCAGTTGAAGCGATGAGAATCGTACCTAGTATCCGTTACGAGTATAATCAATTTAATGAAAAGGTTTATCTTTCTCCGCGTTTAAGTGCGAGCTATTTTCTTAATGAAAAAACGAAATTAAGTGCCGCGGCCGGTATCTATTTCCAACCGGTAGAATTGAGAACAGTTTCGCTTGATGTAAGAAATGCACTGCTGCAGAATGAACGTGCTGTTCACCTTATCGTAGGTGTCACAACGTACCTCGCTGAAGATGTAAAATTTACTGTCGAAACGTATCATAAAGAATATCAAGATTTGATTGTAAAAACGGATAGGACCTCCGATCTTCGCAAAAATACCGGAACAGGATATGCCCGCGGTATCGATGTTGGCTTAGTGAAACGATTTGTCGCCCAATGGTATGGTCAGTTGAACTACTCGTATTCTACCAGCATCAGAAATAATAATGATGGAAAAGGGGAATATAATGCTGATTTCGATCAACCACATATCTTTAATATCCTGTTTGGCTATGAATTTGACAACGAATGGTCCATTTCTACAAAATGGAAATATGCTACCGGCCGTCCAAAAGATTCGTATATCATTCATTCGAATGTGTTCAATAATCCTTCCATGTTGCGCTATTCAAAAGAAATCCTGGGTAATAATACAGATAGATTATCCGACTTCCATACATGGAACATCCGCGTGGATTACAGGAAACAATTAGGCAGAGTAGCGATCGTAACATTCCTTGATATCTTGAACCTTTATAACAGATTGAATGTCAACGAAGAACGGTTTATTGAAACAACCGGCACGATCGATCCCAAAGGATTTGAAATTCTTCCATCGTTTGGAATGAAATTAGAATTCTAATTCATACCATTCTATCTGTAATTGTTTACAACAATGTCCGAAGTGAACAGCTTCGGACATTGTGTTTTCAGGGCGTTCCTCGTAACTTCTGGTCAGTTTTTTTCGTAAGACATTTCACATTTTCAATTTACACGAATGGCATATTCTATGAAATACACGATGTCGATAGTTTTATTTTTTATCGCATTCCTTATTGCACAGGACAAAGGCAAACTCGGTTCAATCCACGGACAATTAATTGATGGAACAACGAATCAGCCGCTGATCGGCGCAAACGTGGTTATTGTTGAAAAATCAAATTTTGGTGCAGTGATAGATGTTCATGGTAATTTTTCCATGAACAATATTCCTGTTGGTGAATACAGTCTCCGTGCTACGATGATCGGATATCAACAAGTGGTGTTAACGAACGTGGTTGTTTCCACAGGGCGCAGTACTAAAATAAAAATTCGGATGAATGAAGAAGCTGTTCAGGTCGGTATTGTTGAAGTAAAAGCTGATTATTTTTCTGCCGAAGGAAGCATCTCGCCTATTTCAACGATTGGATTAAACGGTGCCGAAGTAAAACGATCACCCGGTTCCGCTCAGGATATGCAGCGCATAGTCCAAAATCTTCCGAGTGTAGCAAATAGTAATGATCAAAGCAATGAATTGCTTGTCCGCGGAGGATCGCCGGATGAAAATTTGACTGTGATGGATCATATCGAAATTCCAACAACAAACCATTATCCCAATCAATTCAATTCTGGCGGACCGATTAATATGGTTAATGTAGATCTTATTGAAGATATACGCTTTTCGACCGGCGGATTTCCGGCAAGTTTTGGAGATAAACTTTCATCGGTGATGGATATTTCTCTGCGAGAGGGGGATAAAGAGCGATTGTTTGCAGGGAGTGCCCTTGCACATTTTGCCGGCGCCGGAGGAGTGTTCGAAGGAAGTTTTGCCGAAGGGAAGGGAACATGGATTTTTTCCGGGAGGCAGAGTTTTTTGGAAACTCTGGATCAGATCGTGGGTATTTCAGCGCTTGGCATCACAGCCATTCCAAAATATTACGACCTGCAGACAAAAATAACCTACGAATTTTCTCCTTCACAAAAACTGATGCTAAACGGAATTTATGGAGACGATAAAATTTTGATCGAAGGAGATCCAGAAGAAACCAATGATCAAAAGAAGAATGTTCACGATTCTACAGGTGTGGAAAATGTTGATGTTGTGACTCGCCAGTTTGCCGTGGGAGCAACGCTACGGTCACTGTTCGGTTCGGATGGATATTCACTGATTTCCCTTTATACTCTCGGAAATAATTATGATGTGTTTGTCACCGAAGATTTTATGGACAGGATATATGATGCTACGGGTAAAGTGACTTCCTATAAAAAACTTCTCAGCGATCCGGTTTTTACAAACACAGCACAAGAGCGGTTAATCGGAGCCAAGTACGACCTCTTGTATCATCTTAATTCGACAAACGAACTGATGATAGGCGGGCAAGCCTTAACAACAGCAAAATTTGCCAATGATGTTTTCTTTTATTCCGATACACTGCGATTCGATCTTAATCACGATGGAATCTTTGAAATTCCGCAATCGACATATACCGACGGAAGAGTGAAACGCAATATAACATTTGGGGAAGAATTCAAGTATGGAGGATATATCAGCGATCGGATTTCAGTTACCGACAAACTGACGACAACAATAGGTTTACGGTATGATTATTTTACGTATTCTAAGAAGGGCAATATCAGTCCGCGATTGAATGCATCCTATCAGCTGTATCCGCTTACGACAAAATTAAATTTTGCGTACGGAGAATATTATCAAACGCAATCGTTTCCAACTTACGGTGATTTTAGCGGAGGAAACAAAAATCGTTACCTCGAAAATTCTCACGCTCGGCATGTTGTTCTAGGGATAGAGCACATCCTTGACGAAGGATTGAAAGCTACACTCGAAATATATTATAAATCCTACGATAAATTACCCATTGACGAAGAGTTTATCCACTCAGCCGATAAGACATTCCGTTCAGATAAAAAACTGAGTGTTGGAAAGCGATATTCCCGGGGAATAGAATTATTTCTACAGCAAAAACAGGTTGAAAATTTCTATGGAACGCTTTCGCTATCCTATTCTTCCACTCGAATGAATGATCCAAGAGTGAATCTCCCAGGTGTTCCAGCATTAAATCAAGGGGACTTTCCGTTTGATTATGATTTTCCATTTCTGCTTACACTGGTCGTGGGACAGGTTGTTCACGACGTTCGGGACAATTTGGATGCATCTCCATTCTATATCAAATACCCATCAATGGTGTTACCACTATCGAATGACATGGAATTCAGTATCCGTTTCCGATATTCCACCGGTAAACCATATTCTAATATGGAATATACTCCATACATACAACAGCGCGAAGGGGGAATTTCCTGGTCCAAAGGTTATTGGTTCAATTCGAGTACGATCAATGGAGAACGTTTTCCCGATTATCACAGATTGGATCTTCAATGGTTAAGTCGATGGCACAACGAAGGATATAATATTGTGATGGTGGTTGCGCTGCAGAATGTTTATAACCGTGCCAATGTAGCTGGATATCAATACGCCAGTGATGGCACGAAGATGACCATCTATCAATTTTCATTCTTTCCGGTTGTAGGAGCTAGCGTTGAGTTTTAAGACTTTTTCGATGAAAAAAATCCTATAGCCGAATAGACAGCACCGTTAAATAAACAGTTAAAAACAACATTGAACAGTGTGTCACGGACGGAGTGAGAACGGCTGTCAATATTGATAAAACGATTACACCACAAACAACAACAGCGAAAGAAATGGAAAAAGCGTTCCATCTATTACCAATAATAGCGTATGCAAGACCAATTGCACCGAACGTTTGCAGGAGCTCCATAAATTCTTTTTATCGTAATATTCTCTTGAACAACAAGAACTATTGAACCCTACAAGAATGTATAAGATAAGCCCATCGCCAATCCTTCTTTTACTTGTGTTCGCGTCGAAACGCTTCGATCGTTAATCAATTGGATATTAAACACAACGGCAATATACTTATTCAGTTTTGATGAAAGTGTGTTATCGCTTCGAACGACAACAACGTCGATATTGTTAAACGGAGCAAACATTTCCAGTTTAGCGGTGAACAGGGTATTCTCCTCAATTTTAATTTCAACGTCGGTGACCGATTCCAAGCCCCCCTCAATTTTGGAAGCTTCAATTTCCGCCGTTGTTTTTGCATCATCAGCGTAGCCATAACGACTATCATCGAGTACTTCCCGAACGGCTGCACCAAGGCGGGTCTTTAATTGTACGAACGGTTGGTAGCCAACACCTAATGCCTGTGTGAGATATATCGGATCGAATGCAGAAGAGATTTTTGTTTGTGTGTTTGCAGCATCATTGTATTTAAATCCATCATCGAATTGCGATTTAAATGTTGCCGATGCATACGGATTGATATAGGTTCCTATTTTGTATGTTAGCACACTTTCCAATTCTATTTTATCGTCTGTTTTTCGTAATCCTTTGGAACCGAGACGTGTTTGTCCATAGGCAACTTTGTAGGAATTGCTCCAGTTGGTTAAGGTTACATCCCGCACAGATTTCCCATCAATACTTAGAGTATAAGCGAGTGCATTTTCTCCCCCTTGCGCCCAATCGGTGTATGATACTTGCGTTACGGTCAATCCGGCGACTAGCGTATGTTTCCAATCGGATTGCATTGCGGAGGAATCTGTTTGAGCAAATAACAACGAAGAAAATAATACAGAAATGATATACGCGATATATTTCATATGTGCACCGACATAAAAGTGAGAATGGTGAATCAGAGGTGACGAAATATAATTTTTCATTGCATCAATATCACCTGTTTAAAATAAAAAACCCCGGCACGTTGTGTCGGGATTCGTCTGACAAAAAATAGCGTTGTTACGCTTTGGAGACTTTCGCTGCCTGCAGGCCCTTCGGTCCTTTTTCCACTTCAAATTGGACTTTGTCGCCCTGGTTCAGCGTTTTGTAACCGTCGCCAACAACCGATTTATAGTGCACGAATACATCTTCGCCGTTCTCACGGGAGATAAAGCCGTACCCTTTCGCATTGTTGAACCATTTCACGGTTCCTGTTTCCATAGGGTGCTCCTCTATGTTGTTTCAAAAAAACCTCACAGAACTAAAATTTCGGTGAGGGTACCACCGGCATGGTGCCACTTCATTGCATTCCGTTTACATCCGGAATTTTGTGTTTGCCGATCCTCTGTTGTTCAGCAAGATTCTTCTGAGCATCAGGAGCGCATAACAACCCCATAATTCGAATTCGGGGGCATTTCATGTGCATCAACGGTGTTACTGTTAATTGCAAGTCAAAAATAGATTGTTTAGAAATTAGACGCAAGTGAATTTTTTGTTGTGTGATATCAAAAGCCTCTAAAATCGATTGATTTTAGAGGCTTTTTGATTATACAGCTGCTTCACCAGTTTCTTCAGTTCGAACACGGATGACTTCTTCAACGCTTGAAACGAAGATTTTTCCGTCGCCGACTTCTCCCGTTTTTGCATGCTTCAGAATAATGTCGATTGCTTTATCCTGATTAGCATCAGCGCAGACGATATCGATTTTTGTTTTCGGAAGAAAGTTGATCGTATATTCCGAACCGCGGTAAATTTCGCTGTGGCCCATTTGACGGCCATAGCCTTTTACTTCCGTAACGGTCAATCCTCTAAAACCAGCTTCCTGCAGCGCTTCACGCACTTCGTCAAGTTTATGAGGACGAATTATTGCTTCAATTTTTTTCATAGATGCTTCCTTGAAAAGGTTGAGAAATATATAGTATCCTATCGGTTGAATTTGATAATGATATTGAATTCTACTTAAAGCTTACTTGAGAATCAAATTACTTTTTTGAAGTAGCATTCAAAAAAATACGCACTATCCTTCATAACCCTTAATACCCATTTCCGGTATATCTAATCCATCAACTTCATCTTTTTCAGAAACGCGGTTTCCGATAAGTTTATCCGTTAATTTAAAGAAACCGTACATCACGGGGAAAACAAAGATGATACATGCTGCCGAACCGATCAGTTGCGCAACGAATTGACTTGAGTCACCATAGAATAATCCTGTCACCGTTCCTGCAACTCCATTCCAACCATCGCCATATGTTCCATCGGCAAAAAGGCCTAATGCAAGTACGCCCCACAATCCATTCACACCATGAACTGCTACCGCACCAACAGGATCATCAATGTGAAGTTTTTGATCAATAAAAAATACAGCGATAATTACAAGCACTCCGGATATTGCGCCAATGAGAACGGCAATCGGCGCTGTAACAAATGCACAGGGTGCTGTGATTGCAACAAGTCCGGCAAGCATGCCGTTTGCCATCATGCTGGGATCGGGTTTCTTATATCTAATCCACATATAAATTGTTGCAGACAGTGCACCAGCAGCAGACGCAAGCATGGTATTTACGGCAGCGACAGAAATGCGAAGATCATTTCCTGCCAACGACGAACCAGCATTGAAACCGAACCAGCCGAATGCAAGAATAAACGTTCCAATAATTGCCATCGGAAGATTATGACCGGGAATAGCATTTGATGTACCGTCTTTATTGTATTTACCGATGCGAGGACCAAGAACGATGGCTCCCGCAAGAGCGCTGACACCTCCAACCAAATGAACTACTGAAGATCCTGCGAAGTCCACATGACCATGCCCAAATCCAAAATTTTGTCCAAGCATTGCCAGCCATCCGCCACCCCACACCCAGTTTCCATATAAAGGATACACAACCATGGAGATGAAAAATGCAAAGGCTATAAAGGAACTAAATTTCCATCGTTCAGCCATTGAACCGGTCGGGATTGTAGCAGTAGTATCCATGAATACCATTTGGAAGAGAAATAATGTAAACACTCCGACATCATATACTTGGTTTCCAAGGAAAAAACCATTGGTGCCAAATAACCCAAAGATTTTACCAAAGAGTTCAATGGTAAATTCGCTAGTTAATCCTGGTGTTCCACCTAAAGCACCGACCGCACCAACACCGCCGAACATAACCGCAAATCCACAAATCCAAAATCCGAGCATACCGATCGCATAAACAAGAAAGTTCATTCCCATGGTATGGGCAACGTTTTTGGCTCTTGTAAAACCAGTTTCGACCATTGCAAATCCGGCCTGCATAAACATGACCAAAAATCCCGCAATAAGAGTCCAGACAAAATTTAAAGCGATTCGCGAATGACCAACAGCATCAGCAACTTCAGCTAGTGTTGGTTCGCCCGGCTTTGCAGCGGGAACGTCGTTAATAGTGCCTGTCTTCGATCCTGAAGGATCGAGATCACCTGCAAACGAAAGGGTCGATGTAAGAACAAACATCGTTGCAAGCCCTGAGAACAAAAGCAATAATTTTCTTTTTGCAAACTGTTTCATATATATTCCCTTATAAAGTATGTATATAAGATAGTTGTCGTTCAGAATACGGGATTGATAAGCGACCGAAACTACAATTTTCCCTTTTTGAAAAATGTTAATTTACAAACATTCCATTGACTTTATTTATCGTTTAGTTCCCTAAATCTTTATCCCGAATCATCTTGCGCATTTCACATTATTCTTGAAAATGGATGAACGCTCCTATTTTTTATGTAAAAAAGTGATTGTGAAAGAATGAAAATTATAGACTTATCCCAAAAAATAAATATGATTTTTCCGAATACGGATTCATCACATACTGAACGTTGAATGGAATAGAGAAATCTTCACTAATTTTTATTGTTTTGGACGCCATAATACCCAAGCTAACGACACCGGCACCAGTTGTTACATACCACGCACTGCTTTTTGCCGGAGTGGCACCAATGCTTGCAGTTAATGTCGTTGATTCAATTGTAAAAGGGTAAGAGACTTGTACATATGATGAATTGTCCGGATCAAGAAGACCACCGATGACATCGTAATATGCAGCAACAGAAATCGGAAGAGATTCACCGCCAGTATAGCTTGCTCCCACTTCTATAACATGTGAGCCAGCTCCTTTTTTTGTGTTATAATCAAAAAATGTGGCCGTTGCCGGGAGGAAACTTGGGATGTAATAATCAGTCGCAATAACAGAAATTGGACCGAAAGCATAGGATGCCCATAAATCATTTTCAGCATATCCTGCGCCGGCAGCCGAATAAGAGCCCCATGCACCAACTGATAAACTGCCTGCCGTATAAGTTAATGCCGGCTGAAATGATTCAGCACTATGCAACGCCGCTCCCCGCCACACATAATGGCTGTAGATATCGGTACCTAGTTTAACCTGTGCAAGCGATGCAACAGAAAAGAACATGGTAAAAACAAAAAGAAGAAGAGTACTACGTTTCATACAACCTCCGTAAAAATTGTTAATATGGTAAAATAAGTGATGATTGACAGGATCAGACCGCCACCATCGCCCGGGATTTCTGGGAAACGGATGGTGCGTCAGGAATCATCGCACGATCCTCATGAGCGAAAATCGTGCATGATAAAGCAGCGGAGGTGGTGCTGCAGAAAAAAATTACAGAATGTGTTTCTGTAGTTCGAACTTAATAATTAAGGATAAAAACCTATAAACCTTAATTATTAAGTATTCCTGATAACAAAGATAACAAAATTAGTTTCGCTGTCAAGTACTTTTTCTAAAAAACAATCGTTCGTTGCTTTTTGACGCTGGATGCACTACATTTTCACAGATTTCACCATTCAACGGGGAGTACAATTATGCTATTGCATCATCGCTTTATCGAAACAGCAAAACGTCTGGGCGATAAAACTTATATTGTCGACCGAACAACGAACAGAAGAATTTCATATTCAAAAGCATTAATCGCTTCTCTGATGCTCTCGGAAAAACTGCAGAAGTACGATAAGGGATTTATTGGTATTATGGTCCCGACATCCGCAGGATGTATTCTTGCTTCGCTCGGAGCGTTGATGAGCGGTCGGGTTCCGGTGATGATTAACTATTCCACCATGGCGGCGAAGAATTGCGAGTATGCTCAATCGAAATGTGCCTTCCACACAATCATCACCTCCAAAGCATTGCTGGAAAAGATTCAATGCCCCGTTGTTCCTGGAATGGTATTTCTTGAAGATATTATGGAGAGCATCTCCATTATGGACAAACTTCATGCTGCGGTCCGGTCCAAATTGCCGACGGCCATACTCAAGAAAACCATAGCGCAGGGTGAAGTGGATGACAACCTTGTTATTCTTTTCACCAGTGGAAGTGAAAAGGAACCAAAGGCAGTACAATTAACCCATAAAAATATCGCCGCCAATCTCGTCAGTCTGCAAATGGTACTGGAATTCGGTGAGAAAGATATCATGCTCGGCAATCTTCCGATGTTCCATTCTTTTGGTCAAACGGCTCACTTATGGCTTCCCATCTGGTGCGGAATGACCGTCGTGACGTATGCTAATCCGCTGGACTTTAAAGGAGTAAACGATGCTGTGCGGGAAGAAAAAGTAACGATTTTTGCCGGTACGCCGAGTTTCTTCTGGGGATATGTCGGCAAGTCAAACCCGGGTGATTTTGAATCCTGCAGAATTATTCTTGCCGGAGCAGATAAGTGCCCTGATGCGCTGCGCAAAGCTTTCATGGAAAAACATAACAAAGTTATTCTCGAAGCGTACGGCTGCACGGAAACCGCACCCGGTCTTGCGCTGAACACACCCTCCCATAATCGTCCCGGCAGCGTTGGAAGAATGCTTCCGGGTGTTACACTGCGTATTGAGAATCATGAAACTGGAGAAGAGTGCGGTGTGCGAGAGACCGGGAAAATCCTTGTCAAAGGGGATAATATTATGAAAGGCTACTTTGACGATTTTGAAAATACTTCTCTTGCGTTTCGCCATGGTTATTACGACACCGGAGATATGGGTTGGCAGGATGAAGAAGGGTATTTATGGCACGTAGGACGGTTAAAACGATTTGTGAAAATCGGCGGAGAAATGATTTCTCTGATCAAAGTGGAAGATGTTCTTGAAAAATTACTCCCTCCAGAAACGAAGGTCTGCGTAGTTGAAATTCCCGATCAGACAAAAGGAGCGAAAATTGTTGCCGCCATTACGCACGCCATTGATGAAAAAGAAGTACTCAAAAAAATGGCCGAACAATTACCGAACATTGCACTGCCAAAACAGTTTGTTGTGATTCCCGATCTGCCGCAAATGGGAACAGGGAAGATTGATTTTCGCACTACTACAAATATGGTTCGAGAACTTATGGTGAAGTAATTTGTGATTGTAAAGTTTTTATCGGCGCAATACGTTCATCGGCGAATTTATAGCCGATGAACGTTTCCAAAAAATCTTCCATCTCATCCCAATAATACACAGAATATCCCCGTTTCCGCAACTCGTCTAATTGTGGTTTTTTTGTAGCGTAAATGAAGTACCTTTCTGTTCCATAAATTGACCGGGCGCTTTCCTGCTGAAATTCCTTTTCCATCGCAGCATCATGTCGCACGTATGGATTCTCTAACCAGAATGCGGGACCCATTCCGATCATGACGATGGATGAATCAGGGACAAGCGCCTGAGATATTTTCGTTCTGCGTTCTAAAAATTCTGCACGTCCATAATATTCCTTCATGACATATCCTTCCTGCACAGTGACATTTAATGTTGATTTTCCAAATTTGTGATCAATTACATCAATGGATACAAATGTGTACGACAACAATGCGATTACAGTAATTCCAAACTGTAGTCTAGAAAAAAGGAATGCACAACAAAGAAGAAGAAAAGGAATTGCAGGAATTAAATATTCACGTTCATCCGGCAGCAGAACAAAAAATGATAATCCGACTGCAACGACCGCACCCGAAACAACAAATTGATTCGCCGCCAGTGCAACGCGGATGGTAGTTCTTCTTGTGAACACAAACAGGGTAATACAACCCCATCCAATCAGTCCAAGTGAATACACCGCTCTGTATAAGAACTGACTGAACAATGTGATGAATGACCGTTCGGTTGTTCTATTGAAAAATTCCTGTGCCAAGATGTTATAGTCTTCGGACCTTAGGGCTGGAATATAACAAAGGATCGTTGTGAAAAGTGCAACACTTATAAAAATCAGAATCTGACGTCTATTCTCGAATGTAAATAACAAAAGCAATGGAACAGTATAGATAATATTTGTCATCCTTATTCCAGCCGCCAATCCCAGAATTATTCCAGCAACCGCAATGTGCCGATTCAACACACATGAAAGCGTTGCAAGAATTCCCAACAATCCCCAAATGTAATCCATCGTCACAGCGGAGTTTTTCCAAAAAATCGGGAGAAACGCAAACGCCAGCAATACCAAATCCTCATGCGGAACTTTCCATTGTTCAAGGATACTTTTGAAAACAAGTATGGACAGGATAAAAACTGCCAGGCACGCAGCATTTGAAGCAACAGAACCTCCTAGTGCAATAATCGGAGTTTGCAGAAATTCATAGAGAGGAAATCCCGGGAATCGGGAAATGTGGTATATGCCCTCATTCCACAGCATGAGTGACGTCTGAGCAATACGCCAAGCGTCGCCATCGGTTCCATATCCGCCGAAGATTAACGGAATGCGTGAAATAATTACGCCAACAATCAAAATGAAAAAGGGAACTCGAGATTTCATGATTCGCATTATACTCAATATTGTTCTTTCAACAAAATGTCCATCTGCCGAGAAAGATTTTGACTTCTTTTCGCAACTATTACTATCTTAATCGCAGTGAACAGATGAGGAATATCTATGAAAAAATTGCTTTTGATTTTTTGTTTTGTTTCGCTACTTGTTGCAGACGAAGGAATGTATCCTCTTTCCGAGATTCACAAATTGAATCTGAAAGCAAAAGGATTCAAAATTACTGCAAAAAACATCTACTATCCCAACGGAATCAGTCTGGTTGATGCCAGCGTTAATGTGGGAGGATGCAGTGCGTCGTTCATATCGGCGGAAGGATTGATTATTACGAACCATCATTGCGTATTTGGTGCCGTGCAACAAGCCAGCACAGTGCAGAACGATTACGTGAAAGACGGATTCATTGCACGAAGCCGCGAACAAGAAATTCCTGCAAAAGGTTTGACAGCAAGAATTATCGAATCATATCGTGATGTATCGAAAGAAGTATTGGCAGCGATTTCCGATACAACTGATCCGGTAGAGCGAACCAAAATTATCGATAAAAATTCTAAAGCGTTAATCGCCGGAGCGGAGAAAAAACAACAGGGGGTTATCGCGTCAGTTGCAGAAATGTTCGCGGG
>Ga0265292_1001202_pt1 | contig 24497 bp, 24 predicted proteins | sample Munlanlewell296A_FD_189080 | JGI IMG/M metagenome (GOLD analysis project Ga0265292, IMG submission 189080) | Leachate microbial communities from a municipal landfill in Southern Ontario, Canada - Leachate well 296A | ecosystem: Engineered > Solid waste > Landfill > Unclassified | place: Canada... | reverse complement strand
CTCCTCCCAAACTTTACCGCGGGACAGTATCTTGGAAAGACGATCGCCTTGAGTCCCGAGATGGAAATATTACATCACTTGAAGGAAAACGATCTAGCGCTTATGAGACGTCTTGATGCGTAATGTGTTTTGTTTTGGTATAATGAGACAGATGTAAAAAGGTCGAGAATTAATGATATCTTTGTATTTGGGGATATCTTTTATATTTTTTTTATGATTATTCAAGATTGGGCATCGGTTATCATCGGATCATTACAAAACCTTTGGATAGGAACTATGAGTACCGTTGGAAATATCCTTGGCGCGCTCGTTATCCTTCTTATCGGGCTTATTGTTGCCGCAGGACTCGGAACACTCGTTGAGCGACTTGTTAAGTTAATTAAACTTGATAAGGCGTTAAACGGACTTGGAATTCAGGAGTATTTCAACCGTGCGGGGATTTCGTTGAATAGCGGAAAGTTTTTTGGAAAGATAGTATATTGGTTTTTTGTTGTAGTATTTTTCCTTGCCGCGTCTGACGTATTGGGATTCTATTCGCTTTCCAATTTCCTTCGTGAAATATTGCTCTACATTCCAAACGTTGTTGTTGCAGTGCTTATTATGCTTGCCGCAGTAGTGATTGCGAATGTGTTGAAAAAACTTGTACAGACATCAGTGAGGGGTGCGCAGCTTCATGCATCAAACTTTCTTGGTTCACTCACCTGGTGGGCGGTCACGGTGTTTGGATTTTTTGCAGCGCTTTCTCAGCTTGGTGTTGCGGTGCAAATTATCAATGCAGTGGTGACTGGTTTTGTTGCAATGCTTGCCATCGCTGGCGGTATCGCATTTGGATTGGGTGGAAAAGACTATGCGTCTCACCTTGTTTCAAAACTTCGAGATCACGTAGAATAAATCCCGCACATTTCTACTGAGTGTAATACTCCGTAGAAAGGAATGACTAAAAGACCTTCCCTATCTGTAATGGTAAGAGTTATAAGATATTTGGGAAAAGTGCGGGATAAAATTGATTTTTTTCAAAACCCCTCCGATGTATATCGGAGGGGTTTTGCTATTATCTGACATACTACATTATAGAGGTTTTAAAACCGTATTTATTTGTTTTAACTTCGATTATTGTTATTCCTACCTACAAGCAGGCAGGCTGAGGCGAAGTCGAAGAATCTAGAATCCAGATCCTTCGCTTCACTCAGGATGACAGAAAGGGGAACACTCAGGACAACACAACTTCTCTTCCGTCATTCTAATTCGTTTCTCTTGTCTGTCATTCTGAACGGAGTGAAGAATCTAGATTCCTCGCTACACTCGGAATGACGGAGATCCTTCATTGTATTCAGCCTGCCTACGCAGGCAGGAATGACAGTGGGAGTTATCTTACGAAGTCCGACTTCGTAAGATGAACCCATGAAATGGTGTAGAGGCACCACACGATGAACCATTGGTACAGTTATTACTATCTGAGTAATAACTGTACCAATGGTGTTAATGAAGCAAAATCATTACAAACACATCACAACGCCAAACTCACTTTTGTTATTTTGTTTTTGGTTTGCATTTTTTTCATACATAAAGTATTCTCAGAAGCATATGTTCGCAGTTATAGAAACAGGGGGAAAACAATACATTGTTGAAAAAGGAACAACACTTTCCGTTGAAAAACTTTCTTCAATAAAAGACAGTAAGATAGTTTTTGATAAGATACTTTTGATAGTTGAAAAAGATAAAGTATCAATTGGCACTCCCTATATAAAAGGAGCGGTTGTTAATGCGCAGTCATTAGAAGAGGGACGTGGAAAAAAGAAAATAGTATTTCGTTATCACTCAAAGACCCGGTATAGAAAATTGAAGGGTCATCGTCAACCCTATACAAGCGTACAAATCCTCTCCGTATAAAAAATCCCCGTAGTCTATAAGACTTGCGGGGATTTTGCTATGATAAGTGTGTATGTTCATTTCAAGCGTATATCGGGATATACACCGGGGACAAATGACGTTGCCGTTTATATTGCTCATAAGTGGTATCATCGTTGAGATTGCAATTGCAGGAGCGTTCGTTACATATTTTTTGAGTACTTCTGGGTATGGCGAGAGACTTGCGGTGCGTGCAGAAACCGCTGCTCGTTCAGGTATTAATGATGCGTTTGCCCGTGTGATGCAAAATAAAGATTTTTCCATTTCTTCATGTGTCACTCCCTACACATATACGATTACCGCAGGAGGGGGAGATACCGCGCAGGTTTCTTTATGTAGAACGACTGATGTTATTACAAATAAGTATACATTTACCGTTACGAGTGTCGGCATAGCAGTATCTCATCAAAAAAAGTTTGTTGCTACGTTACTTATAGATCAAACTACTGGACAAGTCGAGTTACAATCAATTACGGAACAACCTGTTGAATAATTATGAATAACATTCTTTTTAAAATAAAAAAAATACTTGAATGGTTTGGACGTATTTTAGAAAAATTAAGCTCTCGACCACTTGTGGGCGGAATTTATGTGAGTAGTCTCGGAGTACAATATGTTTCTTTTGAAAAAGAAAAACCTCAAACATATTTTTTTCGTTTCCCTCCCGGGGTAATGAAAAATGGGCGAGTACAAAACATCGAAGAATTTATAAATATTCTTAAGCAAATACGTGTGGCAGTAAATCCGAGAAAAAAAACACAAACACTACAAGTAATTGTGACGCTTCCAACGGAAGTTGTTTTTACTCAAAGTTTTGAAATTCCCAATGTTGGGGAAGAAAAACTTGAAGAAACAGCAAATCTAAATCTTCAAATGATTTCCCCGATTCCACAAGATTTCGCATATATGAGTTGGCAGTTAGTGAAAGAAAGTGACGACCACTTCGAATTATTTGGTGCGTTTATCGAGAAAAATATTATTGAAGAATTTAGAAAAGTGTTTGAAGGTGCTTCATTCCATCCAATTGCGTTTGAGTTTCCAGCGCTTTCTCTTTCGCGTGTAATTACGGAGTCGGCGAATCTTAAGGAAAAGTCGGTTTTGGTACTACAGGTTTCGGGCGATGGAATCAATCTTTCTATTCTTCGTCACAACACATTACAATTTGATTATTTTCGTTCATGGCAGTCGATACAGGGAGAAGGAAAGCAAATTTCTCGCGAGGCTCTCGAACAGGTTATTGTTGACGAGGTACAAAAAGTTATTAATTTTACTTTGAGTAGATTTAAAGAAATGCTTGAACAAGTTATCGTAGTGGCTCCTGGATTTGAAGGGGATATACAACGGGTGTTAAAGGGGAGGTTTGGAAATTTGGGAATTATTCCTTTTGTACTTCCCTCACAAGAAGTATCCCCGTCGTGGTATGTGGCGTATGGGTCCGCACTTCGTGGGAAGAGCGATTTTAATAAGGATCAGCATATTAATTTAAATTATGGAATGTCTGCTGACCTTTTTTTTGAGGAATATGTATTAGGATTTGTAAAACTCTGGAGGAATATATTAGGAATTATATTTTTATTTTTCTTTGTTTTGTTTTTTATTTCATCATCATTTTTAAGTGGGCGATTAAAAAATTTAAATACCGAATTGAATATTTCTAAAATTCAGATAAATGACAAAGAATTTAATAATATTCGATCAAAAGCACTCGAATTTAATACAATGGTTGATGCAATTCGACGCGAACCGCGATATGGGGCATTTTTCTCGAGTTTTATCAGTTACTTTAAAAAACTTACAGACGAAAATAAAATTACCATTGATCGTATTGAACTTTCTTCTCCCACTGCGTCAATACAGGTTTCGGCCCGTGCTCCCGATACGGGAACCGTAATCGTCTTTAAAAATGTGTTGCTAAAAAATGAGAGATTCAAAAATGTTGACCTTCCGCTTTTCGGGATACGTGAGCTTCCTGATAACACAGCGAGTTTTTCACTCACATTTTCTGTAAACGAAGCGATGTTTCAGTAGAATAATTTCTCACTAATTATATGAAGTGTGTGAGATAATATTTCCAATTCTTCCTTTTTTATTTTTCTCAAAACAAACTCGGATGCCTTTTCCCGTTTTTTTCCTTCTGACGCCAGTGGTCGAATTCCTATACGAAGCCGGAAAAAGTTTTTTGTTCCGAGTGCGTTTATTACTGAACCAACGCCCTTATGTCCTGCGGCTCCTCTTCCGAAATCAATTTTATAACTTCCCAATACAAGGTCAGAGTCGTCGTGTACGAGAAGAAGGTGTTGTGGTGTTTCTTTAAAATAATGCAATGCAGTTTGTACCGCACTACCCGATTCATTCATAAAGGTAAGTGGTTCTACAAAAATTCTTGATTTAATTTTTGCATATCTAAATATTTTTGATGTATGGTTTTTGAACGATGCGGCAAAATTGGTTTGTAACCCCCTAAGAAACAACATACCAAGATTGTGGTAGGTATATTCATACTCGCTGCCAGGATTACCTAGTCCCACAATGACATGTGTGGCCTCGCGAAAAGCCTTTGTGTTTGTAGGATTGAATTCCTTCATCTTATTCTTTACAATTATCCCATAATTATATATGAGACGCTATTCAAAGAATGAATCCCGTTAATGATAGTTTTTTTATCAATAATGGAATTAAATCAAATATTTATGTTTTATACACAAGCGGAAAAAAGGACGAAGTGCATACAAAAAACGTACGGAAACGCATGTGTTTCCTATCATTAACGGGATGAAAAAATTTCTTTGGTCTTTGTTTGAAGTGATAGAAACAGTGGCAATCGCCGTGGTTGCAGTGGTACTTGTTCGGACATTTGTAGTACAGCCATTTGTCGTAAGTGGAGCAAGTATGGAGCCAACATTTTACAATGGGAATTATCTCCTTGTGGATGAACTTGCATACCGTTTTCGAGGCCCAGAACGTGGGGAGGTGATAGTATTTCGTTATCCAGGTGACCGGAAATCGTTTTATATCAAAAGAATTATTGGACTTCCCGGGGAACGAGTGAGGCTTGATAATGGAAGGGTTTCGATTTATAACAATGGGGAGAAACAAGAGTTAGATGAAAACTATCTTTTTGGGTCATCTCTCTTGGGATCATTTGATAACACACTTGGGGAGAATGAGTATTTTGTAATGGGAGATAATCGAAATTTTAGTTTTGATTCACGTAGTTGGGGCTCTCTCTCTCGGTTGGACATTATAGGAGTTGTTCGAATTCGTTTGTGGCCACTAAATGAGATGCAAGCATTTGCCGCGCCATTATATAAATAACATATATGACCACACAAGAAAAAAAGAAAGATAAAAAAGAAAAAAGAGAAACACTATCTCCTAAAAATGTATCCGACATACTTCCAAGAGATGGAGACGCATGGAAAGAAATTGGGCGCGCGGTGTTTGGTATTGCGGAGCTTCACAACTTTCATTACATGGAAACCCCAGTAATTGAACGTGCTGAATTTTTTGAGACAAAACAAAATAAGGAATCTCTTTCTAAAAACCATCTCTATATAGTAAAAGGAAAAGGGGAGCGTTTGGCGCTACGATCGAATTACACCCTTCCATTTCTCAGGAGTTATATTGATAATCACCTTGGATATTTTGCTTCACCACTCAAGGCATTTTCTTATGGACAGACATTTTTAATAAAATACACAAACGAACATGAAAAAAATATTTCTCGCGAGTGGGTATTTCATGTGATTGGAGACAACGATCCGATTTATGATGTAGAAATTATCCATGCCACACTTGAGGTAATGAAAGCCTTAAAAATAAAAGATGTATCACTCCACATTAATATTAATGGGTGTAGAACATGTCGTGGCGCATACCGTGAAAAAATAAAATCATTTGTAGGATCAAAAAAAGGGGAATTATGCTCACATTGTGTACATTTAAATGAAAAAGATCCGTTTGCATTTTTTGACTGTGTGTCTGAAAAATGTGTTCTTACCAAAAAAGACGCCCCCACCGTACTCGATTATCTTTGTCAAAGTTGTAATAACTATTTTAAGAACCTTCTCGAGCTCATAGAGGATAACGGTATTCTCTATGAACTTACCCCGTCACTTATACGAAAGAGCGAGGGGAGTAATCGGTTGGCGTTTAGTGTGCGATCGGGAGGAGTGGAGCTCGCCATAGGAGGACGACACGATTATATTTCCGAAACAGCATTTAAAAGACAAATCGCTGCAGTTGGAGTTTCTCTTTTTGTTAGTCGCATTACACAAGTCATTCAATTACAAGGAAATCAGATACTCGCACGACAAAAATCAAGAGTCTTCTTTATTGTGGTGGGAGACCAAGCAAAGAAGGCGAGCGTGCGTCTTATGCACCTCTTAAGATCAAATGGTATTATCACTATGGAAGCGCTTGGAAGAAAATCATTAAAAATGCAGTTAAAAGCGGCAGAAAAGGCGAAAGCTCCGGTTTCGGTTCTTCTCGGACAAAAAGAAGTGTTTGAAGAAACGGCAATTGTTCGTGATATGGATACGGGGGCACAAGAGACAGTAACGTTTGCTGGGCTTGTGGAGGGAGTGAGAAAAAAACTGAAATCATAATTATGGGATGTGTTTTTTGCAACATAGTGAACAGAGACATACAAACAAACATTGTATATGAAGATAAGGGTGCGGTTGGAGTACTTGATATTCATCCACGCGCTCCGGGACACGTTGTGTTATTCCCAAAAGATCATGTACACTCTATATTAGATCTTCAGAGTGAACAGATTGGTTTGTTTTTCCAAGGTGTGCAAAATGTGGTAATCCTTTTGAATAATAAAATTAACCCGGAGGGGTTTACTATTGGGATTAATCACGGGGAAGTGGCTGGGCAAGAAGTCGCCCATCTCCATATTCATATTATTCCTCGCTGGAAAAATGACGGGGGTTCGTGTATACAGAGTATTGTGCAACATATATCAAAAAAGTCGCCTGATGAAATATATAAACAAATAGTTTCTTAAATTTCTATGATAGAGGTAAAGAAAAAAGAAGGAGAACACGTGGGCGCGTTTATTTTTCGTTTTAATAAAAAAGTGAAACAGAGCGGGATTATGAAAGAAATGAAAAAGAGAAAGTTTACCACAAGGAATGTAAATCGAAATAAGCGTAAATCGGCAGCGCTCTACCGCGTTTCAAAAGTAAAGTCGCTTTCAGAACTCAAAAAATATGGAAGCACTCCTGGAAGAAAAAATTCGTAACGATCTCGAGCTCTCTATGAGACAGAAGGATCAATTGCGCACCGAAACACTTCGGATGCTTCTTTCGGGTATTCACTCGCGTCTTATTGAAAAAAGAGGACAAGGGAAAACAGAGCTTTCTAATGAAGATGTTTTGGAAGTACTTACAAAAGAAGCAAAAAAGAGAAGGGAAGCAGCCGAAATTTTTATATCTGGCGGACGAAATGATCTTGCGGAAAAAGAGAAGAAAGAACTTTTGATTGTTGAGGCATATCTTCCCGCGCAGGCAAGTGACGAAGAAATTGAGAATATAGTGAAAAAAGCAATTGGAATAATAAATCCAGCAAGTCAAAAAGACTTTGGAAAAGTAATAGCAGAGGCAATGAAGGATTTAAAAGGAAAAGCCGATGGTGCACGTATAGGAAATTGCATCAAGAAACTAATGTCGTTTTAATTTTAGGGCATGAGTGATACTCGTACGTTTCAGAGAAAAGGAAATACAATTATTGTTTCGGTAGACTCAAACGTATTTTCCTCGCATATACGATTAGTGGTAGAGATGATAACTGCCGCTCTTTTTTTAGAAAAACAAAAAAATGTTTCAGTTGAGGTATATCTACTCACCAACCAATCAATAAAAGAGATAAATAAAAAATTTAGAAAAAAGGATATAGTAACGAATGTATTAAGTTTTGAAAACTCAAAAGATCCAATATTTTCAAAAAGACGAGGAGTAGTGGGTAAAAGACACATTGGAGAGATATATCTCGCTCCACAGTACATAACACATAAAAAAGAAGACATATTAGCACTTTCCCTTCATGGAACACTTCATTTGTTGGGATATGACCATAAAAACAGAGTTGATTATAAGAAAATGGAGAAGAGGGAGAAAAGGATTTTTGAATATATAAAACTGGGAAAGTAGCCAAGCTTTTTTCTTTTTGTAAATTGGGTATAATAAATGCATATTTCGATATATGTCTCTTATTATTACAGGATTAGATATCGGCTCTTCGCAAATTAAAGGAGTGGTATGTGAAAAAAGAAAGGACGGACAACTTTCTATACTTGCGGTAGTGAAACAACCATCTTCAGGATTTCGAAAAGGGGTACTTGTTGATCGTGAAGACGCAACAAGTGTACTTCGAGAGCTTGTATTAGATCTCCAGCGCATTTCAAAAAAAACCACACAGAATGTTTTTGTGAATACAAACAGCGCATACATACGCGTTCGCAATTCTCGGGGAATTGCGGCGGTAGCGCGGGCAGATCGGGAGATACAGCAAGATGATATTGATCGCGTGGTCCAGGCATCGCAGGCGGTAAAATTACAGCCGAACTATATGGTGATTCATAATATCACGCGTGAATATTTTGTTGACGATGTCGGAGATATTTATGATCCACTCGGAATGACGGGCCATCGTTTGGAAGTGAGCACGCTTGTTGTTGAAGCATTTGCTCCACAGGTGACGCTACTTTTAAAAACACTTGAAAGTGTTGGGATGCATGTTGGTGGATTAATTTTTAATCCGCTTGCCGCAGCACGATCGGTACTTACAAAATCTCAGCGTGAATTAGGGGTGCTTCTTATTGATTTTGGATTTGATTCAACCTCATTTGTAATTTATGAAGAAAATAAAGCATCATATGCAAAGACGATTCCTATTGGTATGCGTCACGTCACCAACGATATTGCAATGGGACTTAAAATTTCTTTTGAATCAGCAGAAAAATTAAAACTTACCCACGGATATGCGTTTGCAAAAGATATTTCAAGAAAAGATATTATAAAACTTTCCGAATTTGACCCATTAAATAAAAATGAAATCCCGAAGCGGTTCATTGCAGAAATTATTGAGGTGCGTCTTGCCGAAATACTTGAACTCGTGAATAATGAATTGAAAGTTTTAGGAAGGAGTATTCAGTTGCCCGCTGGGGCGGTAATTACCGGGGGTGGAACGAAACTTCCAGGAATGACAGAACTTGTAAAACAGGAATTGAAATTCCATACACAAGTTGGATTTCCCGATTTGGGTGCATTTGAGGTTATGAACCCGACACATAAAGAACTTATTGATGATCCAGAATTTTCCACCGCGCTTGGACTTGTGCTTTTCGGAGATGATGATGGAACAAAGCCGATGGATGCCATGGATTGGGTAAAACAGTTCGTAAAAAATCTCTTCCCATAGCCATACATATATATGACAAAAAAGAAAAAAACAAACACAAAAAAAATAAAACAAATATCATTGCCACAACAATCGCAGGCAATGAAACCGAAGGCGATTATCACACGCATTAAAGTGGTAGGAGTTGGGGGATGCGGAGGAAACGTAGTGAGCCGAATGATGGAGGGTGATCGTATGCGTGGGGTGGAGTTCATCGCGATAAATACTGATGCACAGGACCTTGATCGGGTCACGGCACATCGAAAAATATATATAGGGAAGGCCTTGACGCGAGGACTTGGTGCGGGGATGAATCCAGAAATTGGAAAACAAGCAGCTGAAGAAAATCGTTCTGAAATTGGCGAGGTATTAAATGGAGCAGATGTTGTTTTTGTTATTGCAGGAATGGGTGGGGGAACAGGAACACTTGGTTCGTCGGTGGTCGTGGAAATTGCAAAAGAGAAAGGAATTTTAACTGTTGCGATGGTAACAAAACCATTTTCGTTTGAAGGGTCGCAACGCATGGCACTCGCACAAGACGGATTAAATAGACTTAAGGATAAGGTAGATTCACTTATTGTGATTCCAAACGATCGTGTGTTTACACTTGTGGATAAAGACACTCCGTTATTAAAAGCGTTTGGATTTATTGATGGAGTATTAAAACAAGCGGTAAGTGCGATTTCAGATTTGGTAAACGCTCCCGGAATCATCAATGTGGATTTTGCGGATATTAAAGCGATTTTGAAAGATGCGGGGATGACGCTCATTGGTATTGGGGAAGCATCGGGGCAGGATCGAAGTGTAAAGTCGGTCAATATGGCGGTAAACTCTCCTCTCATTGAAATCTCTATTGATGGAGCAAAGGGAGTTCTCTTTAGTGTCGCTGGGGGGAAAGATTTGAAGATGTCAGAAGTAAATGATGTAGCAAGGGCGGTAACGGCAAATCTCGATCCGAATGCAAAAGTAATTTTTGGTGCGTATCAAGATAGGGGACTCAAAGAAAAAAGTATGCGCGTGACCGTAATTGCAACAGGGTTTAGTGGTGTACTTCCGGGGTCCCGTATGAATACCCCAACACTTTTCTTTTCGAATGAGCCACCAAAAGCGATTACTATTGAAGAACCAATTGGAAAAAAAGAAAAACAAACATTACAAAACAAGGAAGATAGAGAACGCGAAAAAGTGCGCGAAGAGCGGGAAAAAAGGCCGGATTTAAGTGATCAAGAACCGTGGGAAATTCCAGCGTTTTTGAGAAAGAAAAAGAAATAAATTGAGACCCCGTAAGGGGTTTTAATTTATATGTGCTTATTGAAATGTTTTCTATATTCAAGTATTATTTTTTTGTTGCCGACATAGCTCAGCGGTAGAGCAGCTGTTTTGTAAACAGCAGGTCGTCAGTTCAAATCTGACTGTCGGCTCCAAATTTTTACGGATTAGGTGAGCGGGGCAATACCTTTCCGCCGAAGGCGCCTGCCTACCGCAGGCAGGGATAAATTCCAAGCGTGGGTCCTCGGTTCAAATCCGAGAGGTGGCTCAAGAAAACATTTCGACGAGAAATGTTTTTTTGTTTTATGTCGGATTTGAACGGAAAAGGGGTCGGGAAAATGGAAGTTTTTCCGTGGTGGAAGTACTGAAACCGCAAAGTGTCAGGGAGTTCGAAGAGCGACGTTCAATTTCCGAGAGGTGGCTCCAATTTTACACAAAAAGGAAGGGCGTGTTAAAATAAAATTGATATGGAAGAGGAAATAAAAAACGAAAATACATCTGATATCTCACAAAATACCCAACAGAAGCTTTTTTTAGCGAACAGTAAAAAAGAAATATCTTGGATCCCAATAATTATTTTTTTGATTGTCGCCATGATTACTGCGGCGACATATTTTATTTATTCAAATAAAGGCAGAATCAGTACACTGGTTACTTCTACTTCAAATATCAAAGAGCAACAAAAAGAAACAGTAGTCCAAATTAATATCGGCTCTCCAGTTGACCACGCAACGTATCTTCAAATCCAAGATTTGATGCAAAAAATCGACCCTTCTGAAGAAGTGATAGAAAACGGTCTACGCGCTTTTGATATTGATGGAGATGGAGATCTAGATGTGTTGGGTTTTCTTAAACTTACTCCCCCTAATCGAGATTATCTTTTTAGTACTTGGCATCGTAATGAAACGGGATTTGATTACTATAAAAATGGTTATTACAGTTTTGAATTAATTGAAAAATATGACGGTTTATGCTCAATTTATGATTTAGCCATTGATCGTGTTACCTTATCTTGCATTAAATCAGGACAAGAATATTTGACTACCCTCCGCTATCAGAAAAAAGGCGTTGGGTATTACAGAGATGTTGACGCCCATGTTATAACTTTTAACAACAGTGCCGGTTGGTTTAAATATGTAAGCAGAAAAGGGGGGATAGAGTTTAATTATCCACCCGATGTTCAAATTTCAGAAAAAACTTATGCAATATATGACGACTTAATTACTCTTATTACAGTTCAACACGACAACCGAACACTTTTTGAGATTAAGACTGTTCCGGACGAAGATAATGGTGGCGGTGGTATAATTGATCTTGCTCAAAAAGCAGTTTTCCTGAAATTATCTGACGGTACTTATCTTTCGAGAAACTGGATGGGGGGAGGATCTAACTCGGAAGAGTTGGGTGTATTCTATGAAAGGGCGAGTGCCTATAAGGAAAATAGCGCGGGGGATATTAGTGCATCAAATGACCAGATGAATATAAATAAAAACAGAAGCTATGTTTTATTTACACCCCTTACATCGGAAGATAATTTAAAAGAAATAGATAATATTTTTGCATCAATTAAATATGTAGAAACTTCAGCCACTAAAGACGCAGAAATTATAGCTCTAAAAAGTAATTCAATCTCGTTTCCTAATATTGTCACCTTACAAATTCCTGGTTATGTAACCGAACGTCCATTTTCCACAAGTAATCCAAAAATAGTTGCGGGCAAGAACTTGGAAATAATTTTCATTACTTCACAGATTTATCAGCCGTCTTCTTTAGGTATTGAACTCTATCCGTTTGGATCAATGGGAGAAATAAATGCTATTGGAGGTGGTGGGTATAATTTTGAGAAGAATGGCTGTTTTAGTTTTGAAAAAGATGTTGTAACTCTTCCAGAAAAAATCGGTGTAAATCAAGTGTGTAGATTCGGCTTTGCTGATACTGTATTCTCAAGTCAAGGTTATTATATTCTCGATCCCAATAGAAAATATATATTAGTTATAACTCAAAGTAGTGGATACTCTGGATCTTATGAAACACTTGGCCCGAACTTAAAAAGTATTGTAGAAAGCGTGCGTTTTTCTATTTAATAGTCACTTCGCTTCATTGTTATCTAGTCTAATAGATATTATAGATTTCTACATAGTTAATATATTATCTCTTCGATTGGAAGAGCTATATACTAATATGTGGTTGCTCTACCAATTGTGATATAATGAAGTGAATATGAGCGGAAACAGATATTTTAGGAAGGAGAGTGGAGAAAGAGGAAGAAAAATGCGTATGCATATTTTGCAGGCACAGAGTGAAAGATATGCGAAAGAGGGAAAAAGAAAATTTAGAAAAAACACAGATATAATTTCAAAACAAATACTTTCTTATTTATATATTGAAAAAGGAAAATCAATGAAAGAGATAGCGGAGAAGCTTCATGTTTCTCTTCATAAGGTTGCTTATTGGATGGAAAAATATAAAATTTTACGACGTTCAAAAAGCGATGCAACATATACAAAAAGAAATCCAAATGGTGACCCATTCTTATTTCAACCCCCAAAAACAGTGAAAGAGGGGATTTTATTTGGATTAGGATTGGGTATTTATTGGGGAGAGGGGACAAAAGCAGATTTAGGTTCTATCCGCGTAGGAAATACCGACTCAGACCTTTTGATGGTTTTTATTGAGTGCCTTGAGAAAATATATGGAATAAAGAGAGAAAAAATTCACTTTGGGTTGCAAATTTTTTCTGATACTTCTCCAGATGAAGCGGTTTTGTTTTGGTCAAAAAAATTAGATATTAAAAAATCACAGTTTCAAAAAACAATTGTGGTAACTCCCACTCGAGGGAAGGGGACATACAAAAAGAAAATGAAGTATGGAGTATTGACAGTTTACGTACATAATAAGAAACTTAGAAATGCGTTAATTCAGGAAATAGAGAATCTACGCGTTTAAAAATTTTATATTGCCAATGTAGCTCAGTTGGTAGAGCAACTCCATGGTAAACCGCAAGTTTTGCCCACTATAGCGGTAACGTTATAGTGAATCCCGAATTACGGTTAAAGACTTAGTACAAAGTTCAGACCGTGGCCGATGTATCGGCCCGAACGACTGACAAGGGCTCCGATGTAATGTCGGAGAAGATACAGTCTAGCCCTCTTCAATATGTATATAAGGTAAAAAAGAGGTGAAAGCGAAGGAGTAGGTCATCGGTTCAAATCCGATCATTGGCTCACGAAATAGTAGGTCAGTATATTAGGGGTTAGGAATAAGTTGATTATTTTTTTTAGTAATGCTATATTCCTATCGTATTTCTTGTAACTAGAAATCAATAATATCTATATGGCACAAGGGAAATTTACCGAAAATTTAATAAAACTTCGCTGTACGAAGTGTAAACGCACAAATTATATAAAACACAAGAACAAAAAAACGGTTGAGCGAAAGATCGAATTTAAAAAGTACTGCGAATGGTGCAGGGCGCATACTCCGCACAAAGAATCTAAGAAATAGAAAATTCCCCTTAAGGGGAATTTTCTATTTAATTACCAATATCCAAATTCTAATTTCTAAGTAAATTCGAAGTCCAAATATCAAAAAAGACTAAAACTTCCATTTTCTAGTATTTTGAGTAGAATAAAAATTGTTGGGAGCTTAGTTAAGTGGCATAACTGCGGTCTCCAAAACCGCTGTCGGGGGTTCGATTCCCTCAGCTCCCGCAGATAATTATTATGACCGACTCAAAATATTCTGACAGCAATAAATATCAAAAAGAGATTGCCGAGCAATATAAACAACGCATTCCCACGTTTTCTAATGCCCAAGTTATTCTGATATTAAAAACACTTGGATTTGATAATATAGAGGAACAGTTTGTTGAAGAGGCGGTGGTAGGTAATGTGAATGCTACGTATCTCACTCCCCACTTAGTAGTCAAGATTAATACAAATAAAGAAAAGCGGTGTTATTGGGCAAATAAAGTTGTTTACGACATACTTTTAGATACTACGCCCGTGGTGAAGGTGCTTGCTTATGATTTCTTTAATAAAACTGATTATGAGGTGTTAATTATGAAACGATCGAGTGGTTCCTTACTTTTACACGATGTCTTCAGTCTTACTCAAGAAGAACAGCTTGTGATATTTAAACAAGTGCTTGATGTGGTAACAAAACTTTCTGAAATTAAACTTGATAGCTTTGGATTTATAAATGCAAATGAACACCTCGCTACTTATGGAGAATTCTTAGCCGATGATTTTAAAAAACATATTGTTATAATTCGAAAAGAAAAACTTTGTACGGAAGATGATATTAATAAGGTTGAAAAATATTTCTTTGATAATATCGGAGTATTTGCGGACGATAAAACGTCTGTTTTTGTACATACCGATTTACACATGGGAAATATTCTTCATGAAGGGAATCGTGTAACAGCAATTTTGGATTTTGATTCAGCATTACAAGCTCCAAAATGGGTTGTGCTCCGATCATTACTTGGGGTTATTGCCGATCCATCACAATATGTTGAGGGTACGCAGGATTTTGAGAAATTTAAAGGGAAAAATTTTTATCATTTTCTCCCAATGTTACAACACGAACTTTCTGATGTATTTTCCGATCCAAAACTACTTCGTAAAATGAATATTAGGGGTGTGGCCGAAGGTATTATGTGGGTTGCTGGTAATTGGTCTGCAGATTGGAATAAAGAAATGATGAGAAATCTTATCGAGAGAGAATTAGCCATAAATGAAGAAGTTCTTCACAACTCATATTATGGGAAAATATTTGCTCATCTTGAGAAATAATTCCATCTGGTTATATATTAAAATATACATTACAATCTTATTTTGGTATTTTTGTATGCGTCTGTTTTATACAGAAATGCGTCCCCATAAAAATTTTTAGTTTTTATACTATTTAAAACTCCACAATATTTATGAGGTTTTTGCTTCGGTTCCTTATTTGCTATACTAAAAATAATGTCCAAACCACTTTGTATTGCCGTGCTTATGGGAGGGCCCTCATTGGAATATGAGGTGTCTTTGAAAAGTGGTGAAATGGTGTTTCAACACCTTGATCGGAGCAAATACGAGCCCGTACGTGTGCTCATACAAAAAAATGGTGATTGGAACATTTCGGCCGAAGAGGTAAAAAAAATTTGCGACTGTGCATTTATTGCGATGCATGGGACATATGGAGAAGATGGGACGGTGCAGGGAATTTTAGAGCTTCATAAAATTCCATACACGGGATCAAACGCGCTCTCAAGTGCGCTTGGGATGAATAAATTTTTATCACTCCGTGTATTTCAAGATGGTGGATTACTTACGCCGCCAAGCATCCTTATTCATAAAGGAGAATGGAGAGCGTCGCATAGTGATGTGATACAGAAGATAAAAAATCATATTGAGTTTCCGTTAATCGTAAAACCAAACAACCAGGGTTCAAGTTTTGGGGTCACTATTGTAAAAAATGAAAAAAAATTAAAAGAAGCACTCGATGAGGTGTTTGGTTTTTCAAAAGATGTATTAGTAGAGAAATTTATTAAGGGGAGGGAAATGACGTGTGCGGTGTTGGATCACGGATGGTCGGAAAGCGCGTTTTCACTACTTCCTACGGAAATCATTCCACGTGGGGGAACGTTCTTTGACTATAAAGCGAAATATGAGAAGGATGGCTCATATGAAATCACTCCCCCACAAAACATTTCTAAATTTACAATGGAAAAATTAAGATCTACCGCGCTTACTGCACATACACTTATTGGAGCAAGCGGATTTTCTCGAACCGATATGATGCTCGATAAAAAAGGAAATGTGTATATTCTTGAGATAAACACAATCCCTGGGCTCACTGAAGAAAGTTTACTTCCAAAAGCGGCATCGGTATCAGGAATTGAGTTCCAAAAACTTCTCTCAATTATTCTTGGATCAGCGATTCATCGTCACGGAAAAGAGTTTAATTTGTGAATAACAGGGTTGCCCCGCACCTTTTTACAATGTGAGGACACAGGAATTTTCCTGTGTCCTCTTTGTTATCCCGCCACATTTTTGATGGGGTTTTTACCCATTTTCTATGTTTCTAATGTTTCATAGGGTTTTCGATGGTGTGCATGATTGTAAAAAGGTGCGGGGTTGCCTTTAGACCTCTTTCTAGTGTAGACTAGAAAAACATGCATAATCGGAAAAATATATCACTTATTCTTGTAAGTGTGTTCATTCTCTCGTTTATAGCGGGAATTTTTGTGTACGAACCATTTTGGAAGACATTCAGTTCATTCCGCCCATGGGGATTGGGTCTTGATCTTGCGGGAGGAAGTTATCTTACCTACGAAATTGATTTAAGTCAGGTTGCCCAGGTAGATAAAGACTTTGTGGTAGGGGGACTTCGTGATGTTATTGAAAAACGCGTAAATCTCTTCGGGGTAAGTGAACCGCGCGTGTATAACGAAAATACTGCCAGTGCCACCCGTCTTGTTGTGGAGCTTGCGGGTATTAAAGATGTAAAAGAAGCAATAAAACAAATTGGGGAAACACCATTTTTGGATTTTCGTGAAGTATCACAAGAAGGAACAAGTACCGTTTCATTTCTTCCAACAGAGTTAAGTGGGCGATATGTGAAAGGTGCCCAATTACAATTTGATAATATTACTGGTACTCCCCAAGTAAGTATTGAGTTTAATAGTGAAGGAGCGGATTTATTTGCCGAACTTACTGGGAGAAATATTGGAAGACCGCTTGCAATATTTTTAGATGATGAACTTGTTGAGATGCCGATGGTACAAGAAAAAATTACCGGGGGGAAAGCTCAAATTACTGGAAAATTTACTGTTGATGAAGCGAGAAAAATGGTTGAGCGTTTTAATGCGGGGGCACTTCCCGCACCAATCACCTTGGTGAATCAGCAGACTATTAGTTCTGATTTTGGAAAAGATTCACTTGATAAAGCATTATTTGCGGGGGCACTTGGGACGCTCTTTGTGATTATATTCATGCTTATCTTTTATCGATCACTTGGTATTTATTCCACAATTGCACTTTTAATGTATGTGGCACTCGCACTTGGAATTTTCAAATTATTTAATGTGACTATGACCCTTGCGGGTATTGCTGGATTTATTCTTTCTATTGGAATGGCGGTGGACGCAAACATTCTCGTGTTTGAACGAATGAAGGAGGAATTGAAACGTGGAGTGAGCAAAACCGCGGCGATTGAAGAGGGGTTCCGCCGAGCATGGACCTCAATTCGAGATTCAAATGTAAGTACGCTTATTACTTCGGGAGTACTTTATTTCTTTACCTCAAGCTTTGTTCGTGGATTTGCGCTTACTCTTTTTATTGGAGTAATTGTGAGTATGTTTTCAGCAATCACTATTACTCGCACACTTCTTCGTGTGTTTGTGAAAGATAAAAAAATGGACACACCAAACCTAGTCGTACCACAAACAATATCGTAATCAATTACTATGGATGTCATCGCAAAACGTAATATATTTTTAGGATTCTCCGGAATCATTGTTGTCGCGAGTCTTATTGTGATATTTGTATTTGGATTGAAACCCGGAATAGATCTCATTGGGGGAACACAGTGGAATATTGCAGTGAAGAATGAAGACGCGAGTGAGATAACAATTAAAGAAACAATGTTGGGGGTAAGTGATAGGGAGGTTATGGTGAAAACAGCGAGTGATGGGACATATATTGTGCGCATGCTCGACACGAGTGAGGAATTACATCAGAAGTATTTCACCGCGCTTATATCGAAATTTGGAGAAATTGAAGAAAAAAGTTTTTCGAGCATTGGTCCCGCAATTGGATCAGAACTTCGTGCAAAAGCAATTTGGGCGATGATACTCGTGTTATTTGGGATTTCACTTTATATTACATTCGCATTTAGAAAAGTTTCTCGTCCGATACAATCATGGAAGTATGGCGTTTCAACACTTATTACATTATTTCATGATGTGATCATTCCCACGGGATTACTCGCAGTATTAGGACAAATAAAAGGAATTGAGATTGACACAAATTTTATTGTTGCGCTTCTTGTAGTGATGGGATTTTCTGTACACGATACCATAGTTGTGTTTGATAGAATTCGAGAAAATATTTTTCTTTCGCGCGGGAAAATTATTAATCTGAAAGATACTATTAATTTCAGTATTAAAGAGACAATAGTTCGCTCTATTAATACCTCACTCACCCTTGTGCTTGTTCTTTTCGCAATGATGTTTTTTGGTCCTTCGCCACTTTTTTATTTTGTTCTTACTATTATAGTGGGTACTATATTTGGAATATATTCATCAATTTTTGTAGCGAGCCCACTTCTTTATGTGTGGGATAAGTGGAGCACAAAAAAATCCGCTTAGAGCGGATTTTTTCTTATTCTATTGTAGTAGATTTTCTGTGTTTTTGAGTAACTTGACGCGTCCACTGGTAGGGGGTTGACTCAAAAATGAAAAAGTGCTACTCTTCAAGGGTACAAATAAGGGTAATATGGTAAAGAATTTAGATCAATTTATAGAGGAGTTGCTTTCAGATTTTTCACCGAAGCAACAAAAGGTTATTGTCGGTCGTTTTGGTTTAAAAACCGGAAAGCGGGCAACACTTCAAGAGATCGGCGACGAGTTGGGTATTACGCGCGAACGCGTTCGCCAAATTGAAGAGTTGGGAATAAAGAAACTTCGAGAGAAAACAAAAGGAAAAGCCGCTGATTTTATTAAAGAAGCGGAGAACCGACTTGGAGAAACCGAGGGGGTATATAAAGACGATCTTTTTATCGCCGATATGTATCGCAAGGGTGGTTTCTTACAAACAAAACATTGGGATACAAAAACACGATTCATTTTTTTGGCAGCTGGATTCCCATCGTTTCATAAAGAAGATGATGATTATCATGCATTTTGGTATGATGACAAAAAGAATGAAAAGCGCTTTTTCGATTTTATAAAGAATGTTACCCATTTCTTGGAAATAAATGATAAAGAAAAAATTTCTAAAGAACCCTTATACGCTTCACAATGTAAAGACTTAGCAACATGTCACCTTCTTTCCATCCCGAAATATTTTGGAATTAATGTGTTTGGTGATTTCGGATTGCGCACATGGGCTGAGATTGAACCAAAGACGATTCGAGATAAAGCATATCTCGCGTTAAAGAAAGTTGGAAAACCACTTCACTTTGAAGATATCGCAAAAAATATTTCAAAATTGGGAATTGATAAAAAATCTGCTCATGTGCAAACCGTGCACAATGAAGTTATTAAAGACAGTAGGTTCGTTCTCGTGGGCCGCGGAGTATATGCGCTTCAAGAGCATGGATATGAATCAGGAACTGTTCGCGAAGTGATTGATCGTCTCTTAAAATCGAAAGGACCACTTCATTCGGTTGATGTGGTGAAGTTGGTAAATGAACAGCGATTTTTGAAAGAAAATACCATTCTTTTGAATTTGCAGAACAGGAAATATTTCAAGCGTCTTGATGATGGAAAATACAGCATAAAAGAGGCGTAACCCTTATTTATCCTACTAGAAACAATACCCCCCACCTATGTGGGGGGTATTGTTTAAGAGGAAGTGTTTTGATGTGCCTTAAGAGGGAGATATGAATTTCCCGGTAGTGATCCGCCAGTTGGCGGACTACTATCGGGTTTATCCCGTTAGAGGTCCTGCCTACCGCAGGCAGGCACGACCACGAAAATGTATTCAATTTAAGGTCATATATAATAATTAGGTAGAAAACGAGAAATTTAGACCGTTTTTTATTCGCGGTCTACCTTTAACGGGATTTATTGAAGTTTTTTCCAAAAAGTCCGATAATGTACCTATCATCGGGCTTTTTTGCTAATCATGATAAAAAAATCACTTGGTGCAATAGGAGAGATTATTATCGATTTCTTTAAAAAAGAAGAAGCGTGGCTTATTTTATTCCTTCTCGGAATTAGTGGTCTTTTTTTCATTACCATTCCGAGTGTTTCATTTTGGGAAATTATTAATTTTCTCCTTCTTTTTCTCTCATATACATGGTGGTTATGGTTTTTTCTTATTGTATTTCCATTATTTCACTCGATGTTTCTCTTTTGGCGAAACGAGGAATTTAAAAAAGATTTGAAATTTATTCTCCTCGAAATTCTTATTCCGCGAGAAGTTCAAAAAAGTGCGCAAGCTATGGAGCAAGTGCTTGCCGCACTCCATTCCCTTCGAAATGCTCCGGGAGATATTAAAGAGACGTATTATGAGGGAGAGGTAACTGTTCCATTTGGACTTGAAATGATTAGTTTTGGAGGGGAGATACATCTTTACGTTCGCTGTCAAAAAAAACAACGCAATCTTGTTGAGGCTGCGTTTTTCTCATATTACCAAGATGTTGAATTTATTGAAGTTGAAGATTATGTAAGACAATTTCCACAAACACTTGAAGAGGTATATGCACAGGGGAAGGATATATGGGGAACAGAAATGGTACTTACAAAGTCTGCGGCATATCCAATTAAATCATATACAACATTTGAAAGTGAAGCTGAACCAAAACAATTTGATCCTATTTCCACATTTTTGGAGGTGTTGGGAAAAGTAGATAAACAAGAAATTGTTGGAATACAATTTATTATTGCGCCGGCCGGAAATGAATGGAATGACAAATATAAAGACGTGTTAGAGAAACTTCAAGAGCCAATAACCACTGAGATTGAAATGGGAGAGGGAGAAAGTCGAAGGGTTCCTATTTCTCGTACCCCAGGACAATATGAAGTGTTGGAGGCTGTGGAAAAAAATCTTTCAAAACCCGCATTTAATACAATGGTTCGATTTATTTATATGTCTCCAAAAGCGACATATTATGACAGTTTTGCGCGAAGAGGTCTTGTTGGCGCATTTAATCAATACGCTGCTTTAAATCTTAATTCTTTTACTTCAAATCGAGATGTTGCAACACGCACGCAAATTTGGAATTGGCCACATATCTTTCCAAAAATTAGAAATCAATTTAGAAAACAACGTCTTCTCAAAAATTTTTTAATACGCGAAGTACCTCCAGAGACATGGATGGGTCGTTTTATCACTTCTTATATTTTTAATTTTAATTTTTCAACAAAGCATTTTATTATGAACATTGAATGTCTTGCGACTCTTTTCCATCTTCCTACTATGGTGGTGTTGACTGCTCCACACATCAAGCGTAATGAGAGTAAAAAAGCTGGTCCACCCGCGGGTATTGCAATATTTGGCGAAGACAATGAGTTGGAAGAATTTTATCGCAATAAATAATATATGAACTGGATAAAAGAAATAATATCATATATTGGAAATATAAACTGGGAGAGTATTTTTTATGTTGTGCGTTGGATATTTATTACGTTCGACATTATTCTTGTTATTCTCTTTGTGTTGGTGTTTAGGAAAGCACTTGAATACCGTTCCAAATTTGTGGCGTTTCCTGGTGGGAGAAAATCGAAGAAGAAAAAAACAGAAGCTAAAAAATTCGATTTTTCTCCACAATGGAAAAAAATTCTTACGACCGTTGAGGCGGGGGGATCTGATGCATCACTTCTCGCAATTATTGAGGCGGATAAACTTGTTGACACCGCACTCAAAAATCTTAAATTTGAGGGCGAATATATTGCAGAACGACTTGAACAAGTGGGAAAGGTTATGGATTTAAAAACAATTGATGATGTGTGGCGTGTGCACCGTATTCGTAATAATCTCGTGCATACTCCAGGATTTCAAGTTTCTCAATCTCAGGTGAATGACGTGTTAAAGGTATATGAGAAATTTTTAAAAGAGCTAAATGTATTATGAGTCCTCTACGAAAAGACACAAAAATTCAACTCATTAAATATGCGCCCCCGCCGCCAGATCTTCCAATTTATGGGCAGGTAGATCCTAAAGACGTTTCGTTTATTGGGCGCACGAACTATGTTGCCGCGCTTGAAACAAAAAATTTTATTTTTGGGTTAAAACGCGTTGATCGTCGAAGACATACTTATATGATTGGAAAAAGCGGCGTGGGAAAATCAAAGCTTTTAGAGTTATTAATTCGCCAAGATATTGCGTATGGATACGGACTATGTCTCATTGATCCACACGGAGAGACGATTGAAGATATTCTTCCATCAATACCAAAAGATCGCATTGATGATGTATGTCTCATTGATCCATCAGATTCTGAATATCCTGTTTCATTTAATCCGCTCGCGAACATTGATCCTTCTTTTAAACATCAACTTACTCAAGGGTTGATTGAGGTTATGGAAAAACAATTTGGAGCAAACTGGACACCACGTCTCGAACACGTATTTCGATTTACGTGTCTCGCACTTCTCGATTATCCTCACGCGACGATGCGGGGAATGATTTTTCTTCTTACTGACAGAAATTATAGGCAGAAAGTGATTGAATATATCGAAGATGACATGGTGAAACGCTTCTGGGCAATTGAATTTGCCGATTGGTCAGAGAAATTCGACACGGAGGCCATTATTCCTCTGGTGAATAAACTTGGACAATTTCTTTCGAACCCGATGCTTCGAAATATTTTTGGGCAGAAAGAAAATAAAATTGATCTTGCAAAACTCATGCGCGAAAAAAAAATTGTATTGATTAATCTTTCAAAAGGAAAAATCGGAGAGGAGAATTCAAGCTTTTTTGGATCGATGTTCATCACCAAAATTAAACAAGCGGGTATGGAACGTGCGTCGCTTCCTCACTCTGAGCGCCATGATTTTTATTTGTATGTTGATGAGTTTCAAAATCTTGTTACTGATACATTTGAAAATCTTCTTTCAGAAGCTCGAAAATATAATCTCTGTCTTACGATAGCGCACCAGTATGTGGGACAATTGCTCCCAAAAGTACAGGCGGCGGTGCTTGGAAATACGGGGACGATTATCGTGTTTCGTATTGGGGGTGAGGATGCCGTGAAATTAAAACCAGAAATGGAGCCGATTTTTGACGTAAAAGATATGATCAATCTTGGTATGTGTCAGATTTATATCAAAATGACGATTGATGGAGAAACATACGACCCGTTTTCTGCAGAAACGTTACGAGTGCTTCCTTCTCCTCACGAGTCATATCGTCAGGAAATCATTGAAGCATCGCGAAAAAAATATTCCATTCCCGCCGATGCCGCAAAAAAACTTATGCAAGAGGAAGAGTCATCCATTATCCGCAGTGCTCAAGAAAAAGCAATTATTAGTGGCGGCGCAAAGGGAGGAGACGCATCTTCCCAAGTTGTTGCAGATAAGAATTTAGAGCCACTTATATAAAAATCACATGGTTTCTAATATTGGGGCAAACCCCGCACCTTTTCACAATAATACACAATGTATTTTGTATATATCATCAAAAGTAAGAAAAATGATTCATTGTATATCGGGATAACAAATGAGGTACCACGGAGACTGCGGGAGCATAATGAAGGAAAAACATTCTCAACAAAGCGCTATCTCCCATGGTATCTTGTGTATGTCGAAGGGTATTATAATAAAGAAAACGCTGAAGATAGGGAAAAGAAATTAAAACAATTTGGAAAGGTATATTCTCAATTAAAACGAAGAATCTCCCGCAGTCTTGAATTGTGAAAAGGTGCGGGGAAACCCAGTAGTGAAAATTCAATATGCCGCTCATGCGGCGAAAAAGAGAAAAAAACAGCACAAATAAGATTTGTAGTCAAAAAATTAACCATTGAGTAGAATTCTTTTTTCCAATTGAATTTCTACTACTGGGAAAGGTCGAGGACAAAAAAATAATATGGTACTTATTTATACTACGTGCCACGATGAAGAATCAGCAAGAAAACTTGCGGGAATGATTATTGAAAAAAAACTTGCCTCATGTGTAAACATTTGGCGCATCGGATCGGTTTTTAAGTGGGAGGGGCAATTAAAGGAAGAAAAAGAAGTTGCAGTGCTTATCAAGACC
>Ga0265292_1001201_pt1 | contig 24537 bp, 18 predicted proteins | sample Munlanlewell296A_FD_189080 | JGI IMG/M metagenome (GOLD analysis project Ga0265292, IMG submission 189080) | Leachate microbial communities from a municipal landfill in Southern Ontario, Canada - Leachate well 296A | ecosystem: Engineered > Solid waste > Landfill > Unclassified | place: Canada... | reverse complement strand
GTAAAGAGTGAGTCTAGTGCAGATAGATTAGTTATGTAGTGATTAGTAGAGGTGGCATTAGTTAAATTAGTGGTGGAAGCAGTAAGATTGTTAACTATTACATTACCTGTGAAAGAGACACTATCGTTAAAGAGGCTACCTCCGTTGAATACTCCGTTGTTAACTATAGCGTTTTGAAGGTATTGATTAGTGGAGGTTCCATAATTTAACTTTGCATAGTCTAGAGTGGTATCACGTAAGTAACTTATGGTAGATACTCCTATTAGACTTGCTGAGGGAGTAGGAGGGAAGTAGTTATTTACTGGGGTTACATATCCTCCGAAGCCACCTTGTGATTGACTAGAGTCTTTACCATTTAATCCGTCTTTACCTGAGATACCGTCTTTACCGGCGGGGCCTTGTTTGCCTTCTAGGGTTATGTATTTTGTGATGTATTCGGTTATGTAGGTTGGGGTGTTGCTGGAGGGCTTCGAAGAAGTTTTCCCTGTGTCATTCCCGCGAAGGCGGGAACCTGCCTCGCCGGCGGACGGGTCCAGGTTAGATATTGTAAGTGGAGTAGTAGTGGAATTAACACTAGATTTTTGTAAAGAAGAAGATGGTGGAGATACGAGTAAATTATAATTACAGCGAGCGTCATTTACAGAAGTAGTAAGTGATGATAATCCACAAAATAAACTAAGCGATAATTGATCAAGAAAAGGAAGATTTTTTCTCCCTGTGGCACTTGTGGACTCCGAGGAAGTATAAGCTCCGAGTACCATTCCTTGGTTAATATTATTTCCAGTATTAGACAAAGCGTAGACTGGAAGAAGTTTTATTTCTACAACTTTTGGAATATTAGAAGTTATATTACTTTCTTTAAGTGCAATTTGTAATCCTCTAATTTTTGCTATAGAAAAATTGTTTAATAAAAAAACATGAGGGAGTTGTAAAGATAGATGTGCTAAATTATTTCCAATAACATAATTTTTTTCTTGCGTGGCACTTAGAAGTTTTTCTCTTCTATCAGAATTATTTAAATTTAATTTAATTGCCAAATCGTTTAATGTATAAAATTCTTTTTGTATTAAATTTGAAAGTCTGTCATCTAGGAGTGTAATTTTTTTTGAAGAAAGAAAAGCTGGAGACAGATTATCAAAAACAAAAATCTCTGGAGTATTTACTAAAGCTATTTGTTGTGGTAAAGAGTGACTTAGATTTTTAAAAGAATTTAAAACAAAAGAAACACGTGCCTTTCGAAATGTAAATACATCCCTAACTTGAGAAACTTCTGACAAAAGCGAAAATTGATTATTAGAATTAAAATCTCTATCCATGTCAAGATAGAAAGCGTTTACTTTAGATGTGGTAAAGGATAGAAAAATTACCGTAAGGAGAAAAATTTGAAGGGAGTTTTTGCGAACAAAATTTAACATGAATTACTATATATCAAGTATAGTATAAACGGTGCAAAAACATAGAAAAAACAGTGAACAAACTGTGGATAAAGGACAGTAAAAAAATCTTTATTATATAAAGAAAAATAAGACCCTCTTCAAATAAAAAACTTGTAAAAAAATTGGGGGGAAATTAGTTATTTTTATAATATAAGTTATTACAAAAAACATCTCAAAAATATGCAGTTTTTATTACCTTTTTGACAAGAGTACAAATTAAAATTAGTTTTTAATAAAAATAACTTCAATTAGTCCTACTTTAGGTTTTTTCTAATAGATAGAATAGCCGATAAATACGATATTCTATGATGTTTTGTTATGCCCATTTTTTTGATAGCAATTATGTGTTTTTTTGTTCCATAACCGACATTATTTTCAAAATCATACCCTTTGCAATTCTTTGCTATTTTTTTCATATACTTATCTCTAGTTATTTTGGCTATGATTGACGCTAAAGCAATTTCTGTGTAGCCTTCATCCCCTTTTATGTATGATGTTTGATCTAAATTATCCCTTTTTATCTTAAGTCCGCCGTCTAAATTGATTTTTGTTTCATTTACTGGGATATTTTTCTTTTCTAATTTCTTCAAACAAGAAATTATACAGGCATGAATAGAGTTATTTATTCCATACTTATCGATATGCTTTACGCTCCGACTAGATACTGCATATTCAATATTATTAAGCTTTCGGTTTTTTCTAATAATTAAATATATGTTGTTACGTCTAGCTAAACTAAGCTTTTTAGAGTCTCTAATAGTATCATTAAAATACTCCGCCTTTGCTGTTTTTGTATCTTTTAAATAGACAGCACAAACTGTTACCGGCCCAGCGAGTGGTCCTCGACCAACTTCATCGATTCCGATTACAGCTGTTAGTGAATACTTTGTCATTCACTTAGTATATAGCAATAAGTATGATACTTAACCCCTATTTGTTTAAAGTAATCGGAATAATTTTTAATTTTTAGTTTTTAGTTTTTAATTGAATACAATTTCCAAACCATAGTTAGTTAGCCTTTTCTGATATACTTTAATAATCAATATGCAAAAGATTGCTTATGCTCTTGAGGATAGGACTTCAAAATTTGGAGAGAATATTATAAAACTTTGTAAGTCTTTAAAACAAGACACTATTTCTAAACCTCTTATATCTCAAATAGTACGCTCCTCTACTAGTGTTGGTGCAAATTACATGGAAGCAAACGGAGCCAGCTCAAAAAAGGATTTTATTAATAAGATATTCATATGTAGAAAGGAGGTTCAAGAGACTAAACATTGGTTAAAAATGCTAGCTGTTTGTTTTGATGATAGAAAACCTGAAATAAGAATACTTTGGTCTGAAGCTCAAGAACTCACCCTCATTTTCTCTAAAATAGCCTCTTCCTCAAGAAAAAACACACCCGAATAATGCATGTAAAAGTCTATTTAATCACCTTGTATTTTTAATAAAAACTAAAAATTAAAAATTAAAAATTTGCTCCCAGTTTATGATAAACTGGGAGCATGTTCATCCACCTCCGAAACCATACTCACTACTCCCTACTAAAAGCCCTGCCTAAAGTGAAAGAACTTATTGCTGTGGCTAAGGATAAAAGAATGGATTATGTAGCCATTACTGACTACAGTAATATGTATGGCACTATCGAGTTTTATTCAAGGTGTAAAAAAGAAAAAATAAAACCAATAATCGGTGTTGAATTTTCTCTTAAATTTAATGAGAGGACATTTCAAACTGTCCTTATCGCCCGTACCCTAGAGGGGTATAAAAATTTAATGCGAATTGTATCAATTGTAAACGTAGAGAATTCACTCAATCCGGTACTCACAGAAGAAACACTTGTAACTTACAAAAATGGCCTAACCGTTCTCTCAGGCGGGGCAAGTGGGGACATAAGTAATTTGCTTGTAATAAATCAAAAAGATGCGGACGCCAGACTAGCTTTTTATAAAGAACATTTTGGTGAAAATTTTTATCTAGAAATAAATCCACAAACTGGCATGGAGCGTGGTCTGGAAATGCGAGAGAAAACAATAGAGTATGCTAGGAAAACTAACACCCCTCTTGTAGCAACTTTTAATACTCATTATATAAACGATGACGATAAATCTGCACACAAAACTCTCTACATGGTTCATGGGGACTTACATTCATCCGACGAATATAATCATCTATTCCAAAAAGATTCTTTCGCATTCGCTGATATAGAAACTGCAAAAAAAATATTCGCAGATACGCCTGACGCTATTTCTAATACTGTAAAAATCGCAGATAGTTGTGTATTAGAAATCCCTCTTGGGGATTGGGTATTCCCAAATATAGAATTCAAAAAAAATTATAACGAAGACGTGAGAGATTTAGCCTATGCTGGACTCGCTGTTAGAAAAATGGAATTAACTGATGCAGTAAAAACTCGCCTTGAATATGAATTAAAAGTTATTGCTGATAAGGGATATTCCCCTTATTTCTTGGTGGTTTATGACCTTTTACGTTTCTCTCGCGAAAATGATATCTTAACAAATATTAGAGGCTCTGTTGCTGGGTCTTTGGTAACTTATCTTCTTCGTATTACTAAGTGCGACCCACTCGAATATAAAATTCCGTTTGAAAGATTTTTAAATCCAGAGCGACCATCAGCCCCGGACATTGATATGGACTACGCAGACACGAGACGTGATGAAGTTATTGATTATGCACGTCGTAAATACGGAATAGATAACGTTGCTCAAATAGGAACATTCGGAACAATGATGGCCCGTGGTGCTGTAAAAGATGTTGCCCGCGCAATGAAGTATCCATACGTTGTTGGCGACCGTATTAGTAAATTAATTCCAATGCCGAAGCAAGGATTTCCTGTAACTATTAAAGGTGCGCTAGAAGAAATTGCCGAACTCAAAGAACTCTATGACACTGACCGTGAGGTGCAAACAATTTTAGACATGGCACAAAAAGTTGAAGGATGTGCGAGACACATTTCTGTTCATGCAGCAGGTACTGTTATTTCCCCTGCTCCACTTTGGGAGTGGACGCCAATACAAAAAGATCCTAAGGGTGGGAAAATAATTACTCAATATGACATGTATACAATTGAGGATGCTGGATTATTAAAATTCGACTTCTTAGGAATTCGTAACTTAACAATTTTAGGAGATGCAATTAAACTTGCAAAAGAAAATTATAATGTTGATGTCGACATAGAAGAAATTTCATTATCTGATCCAAAAACTTTTGAAATGTTATCTCGTGGTGAGACTATGGGACTATTCCAATTAAATGGTTCCGGCATGACAAGATTTTTGAAAGAACTAAAACCTAACTCTATCTTCGACATAAATGCTATGGTGGCGCTTTATCGTCCTGGACCATTAGAAATGATTCCAGAATATATTAAACGCAAACATGATCCTTCTCTAGTTTCTTTCATTGACCCCAGATTAGAGCCAATTCTTGAACAAACCTTTGGTGTTATTGTTTATCAGGACGATGTATTGTTGACGGCTATACATCTAGCCGGTTATTCGTGGCTTGAAGCAGATAAATTACGTAAAGCCATGGGTAAAAAGATACCAGCAGAAATGCAAGCCCAAAAAGAAAAGTTATTAGCTGGGTTCGTAGAACATGGACTTTCTGTAAAAAAGAGCCAAAAGCTTTGGGAGTTAATAGAACCGTTCGCTGCTTACGGGTTCGGAAAGGCGCATGCTGCGAGTTACGGACGGGTGGCCTATCAAACAGCTTATATGAAAGCCAATTTCCCTGTTGCTTATATGACAGCCATTATGACTAATGAGTCCGGTGATGTAGAAAAAATTGCAGAAATTGTTTCTGAATGTAAAAGAATGAATATAAAAGTTTTACCACCGAATGTAAATACGAGTGAGGGCGGGTTTAGGATAGTAAGTAGTGGGCAGTGGGTAGTGGGTAGTAATACAGATACATCTGAAAGTAAAAACAAAAACAACGAATATTCAATGAACCAATTTTCAATAATCAATGAGAATACAATCTCTAGCAGTGAAAAATCTTCAACTCTTAGTTCTCAATTTTCAAATAATACAGATGCAAATACAATAAGTGATAATACAAATAACGAAGAAATACTTTTTGGATTATATACTATTAAAAATCTTGGGGTGGATATATCGGATGCCATTATTGCTGAAAGAAAATTAAATGGGAAATATAAAACATTTGAAGATTTTATACTTCGTGTTACTCATAAAAATCTAAATAAAAAATCTTTAGAAGCATTAACTAAATGTGGAGCGCTTGATGATTTAGTTGAGCGAGAAGATGTTTTAGAAAATTTAGAAAGTATTTTAGAATTTCATAAACACGTAGTAAAAGATAATGTAATGCAAGACAGTCTATTTGGTGGAATGGAAACTCCATCTTTCGTGATGAAAAAGGCTAAGCCAATTTCTCAAGAGCAAAAACTTGCCTGGGAAAAAGATTTGCTAGGACTTTTCGTTTCTGGTTTTCCACTTGATCCATGGAAAGAAAAAATTGAAGCTCGCGGAATAGATATAGATAAAGTTCATCACGACACACCAGATGGTAAAGAAGTTTCTCTTGCTGTCATAATTGAAAATATAAAATTAACAAAAACAAAAAAAGGAGACCAGATGGCTCTTATTAAATTGCGTGATTATAGAGGAACAATAGAGGTAGTTGTATTTCCAGAAACATACAAAAAATATAAGTCACTCATTATAATAGATACACCGCTTGTTGTCAGAGGAAAAGTATCTACGAGGAATGGGGAGAAGACACTGGCTGTTGATGAAGTTAGAACACTAGGTAAAAATGTCTAAGGTCTAATTTCTAATTAACCTAAAAAGGTACTAGTCTGGATTTTTCATTAGACCTTAGAAATTAGGTGAATTAGAAATTCTAGAATATAAAGCACACATAAATCAATTTAACCACCCTCTTGCGAGTCTTTCTTGTTTTATGTTATAATCTCCCCATGGTTCAAATGCTATCTATTGTGCAAATCGCTCTAGCTATTCTCCTTACGGCTCTCATCCTTATTCAGCGTGCAAACACAGACGCTTCTGGAGCTTTTGGAGCAGATGGAGGAAGTAATGCAACACTTAAAAAACGAGGTGGAGAATTAATGCTTTACCGATTAACTGTTATTACGGCTGTTTTATTTGCATTAACTCTTGCAATTCCACTTATTCTTTCTCGTTAGAAAGGCACATCAGATAGTCGAAATTCCATAAAGTTAAGAAAAATTGTTAGAAGCTAGTGGTTAGAAGTTAGAAGAGCAATACTAGGTGATTGATATTTTTTGAAAAACAAAATTTGATTTCAACCCCTAACCTCTAACTCCTAACACCTAACTCTTCATATTAACTTTCGACTTTACAAACTTTATGGACTTTAAGGACTTTATAGACTTCCTTGTATGGATACGGCATCAATAAAATCATCAATTAAAATAAAGAAAGAAAAATTTCTCACTGTTTATAAAACAATGACACCTGAGAAAGTAATAGTTGTATGGCTACTTTTAATGCTAGCTGGTATTTTGTTATTCGCTGGATTACTTCAAATTAATAATCGCTATCTTATATCAATTCCTGCTCGTGGTGGATATATACATGAGGGCATACTAGGGACTCCCCGTTTTATTAACCCAGTTCTTGCAACCTCAGACGCTGATAAAGATTTAGCAGAATTAATATATGCTGGGCTTACCAAGCGTGATAACACAGGAAATATAATTCTTGATATCGCTTCATCTATAGAAGAAAGCCCTGACAAACTTCACTACAAGATAACAATAAAGCCAGAAGCTCGTTTTAGTGATAAAACACATGTTACCGCGGACGACTTCATTTACACAATTTCTCTAATACAAAATCCACTTATAAAAAGTCCACACCGAGTTGAGTGGGAAGGTGTAACAATTGAAAAAAATAGTAACTTAGAATTTTCTATATCACTTAAAAAGCCCTATCCACTTTTTATGAATGTTTTAACTATTGGAATACTTCCTAAACATATTTGGAATAGATTAACTGAGGAACAAATTAGTTTAAGTGATTTTAATATTCACGCTATAGGAAGTGGTCCATTTTTTATAGAAAACATAACGAGTGTTTCTGGTATACCTGAATCATTTACATTATTAGAAAATAAATATTACACATTAGGTCGCCCTAATATACAAGAAATTGTTATAACCAGTTATCAAAATGAAAAATATTTAATACAGGCTTTTGAAAATGGAGATATAGATAGAGTGCATGGAATATCTCCTCCGAGAGTATCTGATTTAAAAGTAGCAACCAGCTCTATACGCACATCACTTCTACCACGTACTTTTAGTGTATTCTTTAATCCAAACAAAACAGATTTCCTTTCTGATAAAAAAGTCCGCTCTGCTTTAAACATGGCTATTAATAAGCAAGCAATAATAAATGATGTTTTAAAAGGATATGGAAAAGTTATAGAAACACCTTTCCCTTTTGATGAAGACCAGCCAGACCCTACTTACAATAAAGACAAAGCAAGAAAATTACTTATTCAAAGTAAATATTTAAAAAATGCATCTAGTACAATTGAAATAACACTTTCAACTACAAATAATGCTGAGATGAAAAAGATAGCAGAAATGATACAAAAAGATTGGGAAGAAATTGGTGTACATACAACTTTGGCTGTTTACGAAGTAGCAGACTTAAATCAAAGTGTTATAAAAGACCGAGATTTCCAAGCTTTATTATATGGTTCAATTACAAATTCCCCTGCTGACCTATATGCTTTCTGGCATTCATCACAAAGATCTTATCCGGGATTAAATATCTCTAATTATGTAAGTAAAAAGTTAGATACTAATTTAGAAATAATACGCGAAGATGATAATGAATTAACTAGAGTAAGTGCATACGAATCTGTAAAAACAGAATTTGAAGATGAAGTTCCAGGAATATTTTTATTTGCTCCATCACTTATTTATGTAACCCGTGATGATGTCAATTCCCCTATTCCGATTTACAGTTTAGATAATTCTTCCCGTTTTCTACTTGTATCTTCTTGGTATAGATATACGGAGAAAGTTTGGCCTAAAACATATTACAAAAAATTATTAACAATATTAGAAAATATTATTCATTAAACTATTAACAAAAAAATTATGACAACAAATAACATTGAAGGAGAAGGAGAAATACAGACTACAGAAATTCCAGGAATAACAACCCCACCACCAGCGCAAACACGTAGGCCTTTTGACCGTAATGGTGGACAACGCCGAACAGGTGGTAATAGTCGTGGTCGCCCAGTCGCTGGACCAAAGTTTGATACAACAATATCAACAAAAAGAGAAACTGATCACATTCCACCATTAAAGGATGGTGACATCCGTGTAATACATTTTGGTGGAGTAGAAGAAATTGGACGAAATATGAGCATGATTGAATATAAAGATTCAATCGTTGTGGTTGACTGTGGAGTTCAATTTACAGAAACACATACCCCTGGTATTGATTTCATTTTACCAAATGCAAAATATCTAGAAGAAAACCGTCATAAAATAAAAGGGGTAATGATAACTCATGGACACTTGGATCACATTGGAGCTATTCCTTATATCATGCCTCGTATTGGTAATCCTCAGATATATGCACGCTTGTTTACTTCACTTATGATAAAGAAGCGTCAAGAAGAATTCCCCCATCTTGCCCCTCTTACAATAAATGTAATCGAAAAAGAAGATATGCTAACTTTTGGAGAATTGAAAGTAAGATTTTTTGGAGTATCACATGCTATACCGGATGCTATGGGTATTATTGTTGAAACTCCACTTGGAGATATAGTTCACACTGGAGATCTTCGTCTTGATCATGATAATGATATACCAACAGATACAGAAGTTGAGCGCTATAAAATTTTTGAAAATAAAAATGTTCTTCTCCTTATGGCAGATTCTACGAATTGTGAAAACCCAGGATTTTCTATTTCTGACCGTGTAGTATTTAAAAATATTGAGAATGTTATTAAAGATACTCCAGGAAGATTAATTGTTAGTACTTTCGCTTCTCAGGTTGAGCGTATGATATACATGCTAAAAACTGCTGAAGATTTTGGTAAAAAAGTTGTTATCGAGGGCAGAAGTATGAAAACTAACGTAGAGGTAGCAAGGCTTGCTGATATGCTTCATATTCGACCAGAAACTCTAATCCCAATCGAAGATTTACAGCGTTATCCTGATAATAAGGTGGTTATAATGGCCACAGGTGCTCAAGGTGAAGAATTTGCCGCACTAGGACGCATTGCGAATAAGACACATAAATATGTACGACTAACTCCGCGGGATACTATTTTGATGTCATCATCTATTGTTCCAGGAAATGAACGTGCAGTACAAAACTTGAAGGATAAACTTTCTCGCCAAGGAGCTCACCTTATTCACTATAAAACATCAGATATTCACTCCTCAGGTCATGCAAACTCTGAAGAGCTTGTTTGGATACACCGAAAAATTCACCCTAAGTTTTTTATTCCAGTTCATGGATATCACTATATGCTTCGTATGCATGCTGATATAGAAAAACGTTTAGGTATGATGGAAGAAAATATTCTTGTTCCAGATAACGGAATGATTATTGAAATCCAAAATGAAGGAAATAAAATTGTTGCATTAAAAGAAAAGGCTCCTTGTGAATTAATTGTTGTTGATGGAACTTCAGTTGGAAAAATTCAAGATGTAGTTATGCGTGATAGACAAACACTTGCTGAAGACGGTATGTTCGTCGTGATTGGTGTCATCGATAGTCATACTCACACTTTGAAAAAATCCCCTGATTTAATTTCTCGTGGTTTCGTTTATTTAAAAGAATCACAAGAGCTTCTTTATCAAACAAGACTTCTAACTAAAAAAGTTATAGAGGATTCACTTGCTAAGGGTGGCTTTGTAAACTTAGACCAAATGAAACAAGATATCTCAGAAGCAACGACAAAATTCTTGTTACAAAAGACAGCAAAGCGCCCGGTGATTATTCCAGTTATAATTAGTATATAGAAAGTTGAAAGTGGAGAGTGGAAAACAAGATAATTTCTAATTCACCTAATTTCTAATGTCTAATGGGATACTAGAATTTTATTAGGTTAATTAGAAATTAGACCTTAGACCTTTTTCCTAGTGTCTGAATTAAGTACCCACTGGTCACTGCCCACTGCATACTGCTATACTATAACTATCTCCATGCTAGCCATAACCCGTAACAAACTCCTCCTTGCGACATTCTTGATGACTATATTATATGCCTTTCACTATGGCATACCTCTATATGCAACATCAACGTATTTGCATGTATATTTTGGTTCCTCTACTATATCTTCACTCTATGTAATTGCAAGTCTAGTTACACTATTAGCTTCAATTCATGTTGCAAAATATATAAAAAAATTCCATACATATACTTTCACAATGATGCTTGTCATTGCTGAAATGATAATAATGATAGCTTTTGCATTAACAAAAAATCCAATACTAATTGGGTTATTTTTTGTTGTACATTTTTGTTTACAAACACTATTATATATTTGTATAAATGTTTTCGTAGAAACGTTTAGTAAACAAGCCGAAACTGGAAGTATTAGAGGAATATTTTTGGTACTTCTTAACCTTGGAATACTTATATCCCCGATTATTGGTGGGCTTGTTTTAACAAGAGGATCATTCGCCGCACTTTATATGGTTGCGACTGCAACGCTTGTTCCATTTCTATTTTTCTTACACCAATATTTAAAACACATGAAAGAACCGGCTTATCATAGTGTAGATATGGTTGAGGCTTTTCATCGCGCTTGGAGAAATAAAGATTTGAAAGGCGCACTCATTGCCTCGTTCATGCTTGAATGTTTTTATGCTGTGATGGTTATTTATTCTCCAATATATTTAGCATCAATTGGTATACCACTTGTCGTATATTTATCTATAATATTACCTTTTGCACTTTTACCTTTTGTAGTACTGCCTTATGAGCTTGGTTGGTTGGCGGATGTAAAAATTGGAGAAAAAGAACTTCTGGTATTAGGTTTAATTATTATCTCTATTTCACTATTCTTGATGGTAATAGTTAGCACACCGAACATAATACTTTGGATTGCAATACTTTTATTTTCTCGCATAGGTGCTGCTTGTGTTGAAACAATGACTTATGCTTATTATTTTAAAAAAATTGGAGCTGAGGATACTTCATTAACTGCACTATTTAGTAATACTCGCAGTGTTGCAGTTATTATAGTTGGGGGTTTTGGAATTTTTATAAGTCCGCTACTTGCGACTTATCCGCAAATTATATTTATAGCTCTTGGCTCTGCAATGCTATTTAGTATTTTATATATATTACCTATTCGTGATACTCGTTAAAAACTAATAATAAAAAAATGAAAACAATAAAAGTAAAAACAGACGAAGTAACACGACTGAATAAATATTTAAGTACAAGTGGTGTCGTCTCAAGAAGAAACGCTGACGAGCTTATTAAAAATGGTCTGGTTTCAATAAATGATAAAACGGCTATACTTGGAGATAAAGTAAATGATGGCGATATTATTTCATTTAAAAAAATAGAAACTCCTCTTACTTATGCTCTTTATTACAAACCAAGAGGAGAAGTTACTGGGCGTGTAGCCGGACTTCCTGGATGTGAGCCAGTTGGAAGATTGGACAAAGAAAGTGAAGGATTACTTCTTTATACAAATGATTATCGTGTAGTTGATGCTGTGCTTCATCCGATACATGCGAGAGAAAAAGAATATGAAGTACAGGTGCGCGAGAAGACGACACCGCGTGTTGTTACATTATTAAAGCGTGGAATAAAGACTCAAGAGGCTACATATTCCCCTGTTAAAAGTGTTCATATTTATGGTGAGGGTCGCAGTATTCGTATTGTTATTACTGAAGGAAAGAAGCATGAAATCCGTAGAATGTTAAATGCTCTTAACTTAACGGTGCTATCGCTTAAACGTGTTCGCATTATGTCTTTCGTATCACATGGATTAAAGGCTGGCGTACCACATATATTAAGTCAAAAACAAAAAGAAACTTTATTGAAAGATTGCGGAATTGAATGAGTACACAATTTTTAATTTCTAATTTCTAATTTTTAATTTTTAATTTTTAATGGAATACTAACGAGTACGTTAATTATTAGTTTTTAATTTTTATTTAAACATACAATTCTTTTAACTTAAATTTACTTTTAATTACAAACTGTGCCGCATGTCATTCCAAACTTGATTTGGAATCCAGTGGACACTGGATCCTGATTTTCATCAGGATGACACACAAAATATAAATTTTGTATTTCAATAAAAACTAAAAACTAAAAATTTTTTACTTATTCTTCCCTAGGAATGGACCATTCTAGAAGCCTTTATATTTATCATGATTTTATATGAAATCTAGACATGTGAATAACTCCCTTACAAGCACTTGAGTATAACTTGTGGTCTGATACACTAATTAGTAGACAGTTGTTTCATTATCAGCTTTTAGTACCAGGAAAGGACAGTCAAATGTTCTTGAAGTCTATGAGATAAAGTTGGGCTTATAAACCAATTGAATCTATGCCGATAAAAAAGCAGATGCGGCTTCAAACAACTGGAAGTAACATATTCTGAAGTTTGTAAAAGTTTTAGAAGAATTGCTAACAATAAAAACGGAAGCCTAAGAAGCAACCGCAACGCATCAAACAAAGACGTCATCAAATGTGGGAAACTACAAGAGATAACAAAACAGTAACCGCCATACTTACCAGAGGGGCGGTTTCTGTTTTTTATCCATATATTGCTCCATTTACTTCGCTATTAAAAATTTTTATTCCTGCGCCGTATGTCTATATACGTCTTAGTCTTAAAAACTTTTAATAGCTCGTACCTGAAACAATATCTGAATAAAAAATATTTCGTACAATTATTACAAAAAGAAAACCGCCCCTTCATTTAATTTTGTTTGACATCGTAAGTAGAAAAGGTTAGAGTCTAAGACAAAGATTCAAAGAAAGAGAGTCAACCAAATGTTCTATAATCCAAAACTAATGGAGGCACTCACACCTCGTGATCATGAACTCCATCAGGCTGTATGTAATTTAATACTTAGAGTTAATAACCATTTTATCTCCAGTCTTAGAAAGACATATATCATAAACTGCCATTCAATATCGAGAGCCGTTGCTAGACATATTCCAGATTTAAAAGTAGTATCGGGCCTTCATATAAGTTACAAAAATATATCTGATGGCAAATGTCTAATGACTAAAACAATTCATTCTTGGCTAACAACACCAGATGACGCAATAATCGAATTATATTCACCAACACTCATATCGATTGCACCAATAATCATTCCAATAAAAGGAGAATATGCCGAGGCAAATTCTGGAGTGTATGTTGCAAGTGAGTCAGTGGCGGGTTTTATGTACAAGCATGTCAATACCTGGAGATTACGCCGTGATACGGCTGTGCTTGTTCAGCTCCTCGAAGAGGCAAAAGGCTTTGCACTAGCAACCGATTAAGCCATTATCAAAAAAACCACCGTGACAGGGTGGATTTTTTACTTCAAAAAATAATATAGTATTGCAATAATAAATGGGAGTCCTAAAACTAAACCAATGAGTTGTTTATCTTTTTCTGTCATTTTTTTGAAAATTGGAAATTGTAAAATTGGAAATTACTCACTTATCCAACATAATCATTACTGATAAGTGAGTGCACATATTGCCCAACGTCTACCCCTGTTGTGGCTAATGACTGGGCAAATCGTCCATCTTTTGATAATGATGGCTTTAAATCAACATTAATGACCATATAACCATCTTTATAAGGAATCATATCAATTGATGCATGCCCGTTAATGCCCAATGACTGGTATGCGGATTCCGCTGCCTTACGTATGGCGTCATTCTCCTTTTCCCCTGCTTTAAAAACTGCGCGCATTGGATGGTCTTTTCTTGGAAGTGCAGTAACCGGTGAAAAAGTTTCTACAGCAAGTGGTGTGTATAATTTCTGCCCTCTAAAATTTGGAAGCACGGCAACGGACAAAGTTCGTGTAGGTTTGTATGTAAAAATATGCACGTCTAAATTATTATTATGATAATCTGCTAAAACATTTTCTAAGTCTGCATATTTACGAATTAAAACTGATTCATTTTCTTTATCTTTTTTAAGTGGTCTCACCATAAGTGGAGTATGAAAAGTCTGCCAGAGTTCTCTAAAAGTTTCTCTAGGTGTTTCAGTGTTTGCTCTCACAACTAAAGTTTTTGGAGTTGGTAATCCGTGCTGACGGAATAGTCTATACATATCTTCTCTATCTAAAGTTATAGAATCATCATGGGAAAGCAAAAGTGGTATCCACATTTTTTTTGCAAGCTCTCGCCATGGTGCTTCCACATCTTGTGTTGTATCAACTACAGACTCTGCAATAGTAAAAACATAATGAGCATCTGTCGGTCGGCCTTTCATTGTCCAACTACCATCTGTATCAACCAAAATATCAAGTGGCGTATATCCAATTCCAGTTAAAGATACCAATATATCTTTACCATCTTTGAGAGATTGACTGGTATTAACTTTCCCACCACGAATTACCGCAATGGTGTAGGGAATGGTTGAGGGAGGAGTCATGGTTTTAGTATAGCAAGGATATCTAACAGCTTACAGTCCATAGCTAACAAATAGGATTTTTATTCCCAAATTAATTTTCAATTATCAATTTTCAATTCTCAATGGAAATACAATACAAAAAAGCCCATCGTTCGCCAGACGATGGACCCCCTCAACTAGCCAGTGACTTGTTTATTTTATTTAAAGTGCCGTTTCGAGGCCTCTTTAAAAGGAAGCAGGTCGTGATGTAATGATAGAGATACTTCAGCCAAGCCATCCAAAAATCCTTGAAGATGTCCATAAACATTGACAACTGCATCCGCTGGAAGAAATAGGAACTCAAGTAGCCCACTTTTTGAATCCACTTCTGCCTCAAACAAAGTTACTCCGGCTTTGGATATAAACTTGATTTTTTTCATGAATGGACGGACACCTGCACCTGCGCGAAACTCCACGTTCCAGACATATCCGTCTTTTGACCGCCACAAAGTACAGTTGGTACCAATCCTTTCCCAAATTTCTGGGATCCATTGTTTTTCCTTCGTCAGACTACTCAGAGACGACACCAGATTTTGGATATCTTTCCTCATCGAATCGATTTGCTTGAAACCATCGATGACGGAATAAACATCAAATTGACTATTCATTTTCAAACTCCTTATCTTCTCTCGAAGAAACCCTCTCGGGTGCGCTGTGTACTTGATCAAACGCCTAGTAATCACAGCTATAAATATTCAATAAGTTTACATAAATCTAAATGCAAATTAAAAACTTATAGCTGTAACCACTTCTTATTTAATCCTATACTTTTTAACTTTTTCAGTCAACAACAAAATACAGATGGTCGCAAAGCGACCATCTGTATTTACTTTATAGACTTTATGGACTTTATGGACTTTCGACTATTTACCTACCTTCACCAATTCTACTTCAAAAATCAAATCTGAATTAGCTGGAATAGCCCCATTTCCCATTTCTTGCGCTCCATATCCAAGAGATGCTGGTATTGCTAACAATCTCTTACCTCCGACCTTCATTCCTGCTACACCCATATCCCAGCCTTTGATAACTTGACCAGCACCAATAGTAAATTCAAATCCTGCATCTCCACGATTTTTAGATGCATCAAAAATTTTACCATTAGTTAATGCTCCAACATATTGAACAGTCACACTATCTCCTTTCTTAGCTGTAGCACCAGTTCCAACAACCTCATCTTTCATTTGAAGGTCTGTTAATGGTGCAATTGGTGTTGATGTTGCCATAGTTGTTGTTGCTTGATTTTGTGTAATTGTTTCTTCTTTTGTTTCTGAATTAGCTTCTGTGTAAGCTCCTTTAACTTCAGACTTTCCTTTATTATTCATAAATGTAAATAACATTCCCCCTGCTACCAGCACAACCACAATTATAATTCCAATATTTGTTGATTTCATACTTTTAGTAAATTTTTAGTTTTTAATTATTAATTTTTAATTATTTTAATATTTTAACATATAACTACAACTTAAAAAATATATTATTTTTTTGACTTTATATAAACTCTAATTAATCCACTTAGAGCAAGATTTAGTTTGCTAACTAAATCTTTAAAAATTACTGCCTTAAAAGATTCTCTATCATACCCGTACTTTTCTGCTTTTATAGCTAAGTAAGCTTCCGCTGCTGCGTCAGCATAAAAAAACCGTGTATCTTTCATAGTCTCTCCAATCGAATAAAAAGCTCTTTTATTTTGTGGCTTAGGTGGATTTTTATAAAAAAAGTCCTTAAATCCTTCGGAAAGATATTTTGGTCCCCCATAATAATGAAAAGATATTTCATTTCTTATATCATCAATCAAGGAAAGCACAGGGTCTGAATCTTTTTGTGTCTTATTTTTAGAAACCCCAAGATTATACAAACCATTCCATGCTAACAAGGTGTCAGAAGACAAATTTTTAAGTAAATTTTGAAACTTATCTTCTTTAATTACTGTTTGTTTTTTCTCTAACAGAATAAGGAATTCGTTTATGGTACCGAATAGCATACGAATCAAATAAACACCAACACCAGCGAACTCTCCTTTATGATAAGTTGGTTTTTCTTCTGAATCAAGGGCTTCAAAATTTTCTTCAATAACCATTGAAAGTAAGTGAATCGTTTTTATGTCATTAAAGATAAGAGCAAAGGTAATAAAAAGACCATCAATTTTTTCTACTTCATCATTATTTGGAATAATATTTCTGGGTAAGGTTCCAGAAACAGATCCTTCAAATTTTTGTTTCTTTTCCATATTTTTTTATTTCCCTTGTCCAAAAAATATTTTAGAAGTGAGTAAGGTGTATAAGGAAACTACGGATAAATATCATTTTCTGGAGTTGTTAGTTCGGTAATCTTGTCTAACACCTTGTCTATTTTCCTATCTAACATAAAAAAACCAATTAATAACGCGAGCACAATAATAGTTAAATCACTCATAAATTTATATTTATTTTAAATAAAAAACGTCCGTGCGGACGTATAGCACTATAACTATTTACACTGAGATGTTCCCTAAACTGTCTGTAGACAGTTTAGGGAACATCTCAGTGTATGTCAATATCGACAAAATTAATAATTGTTGTATCAACAATAATTTAGATATTTTAGAAATTAATGATTTACTAGAAAACATAGTTTTATTACTTAAGTATATCACAAAAAAGCCTTATAAAGCAAGGATATTATTAATATCCTCGCAAATTTATACTTGCATATTATATACATATCGTGTAATCTATAAGTATGCCTGTGGGCGAAAGCCCCGTTCAGCCAAGGAATCTCCTAAGCCGAAGGCAGGCATAACAAAGCAACCACCGTAAAAGGTGGTTATTTTGTTTCCTGATAAATAATAATATTAATCAGCCTCTATTCCATCTGTAAAATTCTTTTTTTGATGTCCATTCTTTATTTTTGAGTATGGCATAACACTCCAGAAAATTATATTACCATCGCCCACACGTCTAAGAATAACTCTAACTTTTAATTCTCTTTTACCTATAATTGCAATCATCGCCCAATACTCAACATTTTTCATTGATACCTCTCCCTTCGCTGATATTTTACCAATAGGAGTTAATATCTTTCTATATTCTTGAAAAGTACCAGACCTTTTTATAATCTCTATAGCTTCATCCAAAAGACTAAACTTTAGCATTTGTGCACTTTTAATACGTTCTGTTCTACCAGAAAATTGTAAATGATGAAAACCATCAGAATTAAAAATAATCTTTTTCCCAAAACAAGGATTATAGACCTCTTTATGAGATTCATATAAGCTCTTAGCTTTTATTTTCTTTTCTTCAAAGACTTTGCTGTCGGTATCCATATTCATAATTATATCACTCGTCAGTGATTTTTATTCACCAAAAATGGAAGCGATCTATTTTCTAAAGAAATTGGATGCAGTACGAGGAGCCTAGGAATTTTTCGAGAAGACGTACTAGGGTGTACGTCGACGAGAAAAATTCCGTAGCGACAAAGTAATGCGCCAATTTATTTTGAAAATTACCAGCTTAAGGTGCCGCCAGTTTTGTATTCTGTTACTCTAGTTTCAAAAAAGTTTTTTTCTTTGTTAAGGTCTACCGCCTCGCTCATCCACGGAAATGGATTTGGACTACCATAGACCTGGTCAATTCCCACACGTGCCAATCTTCTATCTGCAATATGTTCAATATATTGCTTGAAACCTTCAGCATTCAAACCAAAAATACCTGTAGGAAATACATTCACTGCGAATTCATATTCAAGCTTCACTGCTTTTTTAATTAAATTTGTAATACGTGTTACAAATTCTGGAGTCCACAATTCTGGTTGCTCTTCCTTAATTGTATTTATCATATCAATACCGAAATTCATATGATTACTTTCATCACGCATAATGTATTGAATTTGCTCCGCAGAGCCAACCAATTTTCCCTGTCGCTGAAATCCGAAAATAACAGCAAAAGATGAATAGAAGAAAATACCTTCAAGAATAAGAGAAAATACGCACATATTTTCCAAAAACTTTTGATCACTTTCAAATGTGCCTGTCTTGAAATGGTCATCAAATATTCCAGTGTTGAAAGTAAGAATGAATTCTTCTTTATTATAAATCGCATCAACTTCACGATACATATTATAAATTTCTGTACCTTCAAGTCCTAAAGATTCCACCATATATTGATAAGCGTGAGTATGCACAGCTTCTTCATAAGCCTGACGAAGCAAATATAAACGCGCCTCAGGAGATGTAATATGCTTATAGAATGCAAGAACTAAATTATTCGCTGCGATAGAGTCTGCTGTTGTGAAAAATCCAAGAACTGTCTTGAAAGCATGACGCTCATCATCAGATAAAACAGTTTGTGATCTCCATTGCTCGATGTCTGATTGCATACTTATTTCTGTTGGAAGCCAGTGATTTGCATTCGCCACATTATACGCATCCCATGCGAATTTATGTTTTATTGGCCACAGCTGTACGACGTCCGCCGTACCACCATTTATTATTTTGCGTTCATTCACATTCACTCGTCCTGCACCACGCTGTATTATCGGGCGATGTCCTGGCTCACCAAATGGTGGATTAGGTATTGTCGTATCGTGTATTGGATTTGGATTTACTGGAGGCATATAAGTTAATTTTTAATTTCTAATTTCTAATTTTTAATGAATGTATTTGTATCTAGTTTTGTATCTAGTTTTGTATCTAATCTACTGTCTAAAATCTAATGTCTAATGTCTGCCCTATTCGCATCCGTCGCAATGTGCTTCTGGCATTTTTGTGATATTAAATTTATTCACAGACTGCTCAAAAACTTTCATTGCTTCCACGTCAGCCGATGTTGGTGTCGCAGAAGACATTGGCATGTTCGATGGAATAAGTGTCGCTGATGGTGATGCAGAAAGTATTTCACCAACTGATGCAACGGATGAAGTATCGTGTTCCCCGTCTACACGTTTATGAGTCGAACCGAACTCGGAAGCATTCACTGTTGATTTCTCAACTTGAGACGCGCCAAGTGAACGTAAATAATATGTTGTTTTTAATCCCAAAGACCAAGCATATTCATAAACTCCTGCTAATTCTCGCCCTGAAGTTCCTGCAAAATAAATATTTAATGATTGTGATTGGTCAACCCACTTTCCTCTATGAGCAGCGGACTTTAATAACCATGATGGTTCAATTTGGAAAACTTCTTTATATTTATCCTTCAAATGCTGAGGAATTGTAGGAATATCTCTCACTGACCCATCATGATATTTAAGCATTCCAATCATTTCAAAATCCCAAAGACCCAGCTTTTTCAAGTCAGAAACAAGGTATGGATTGATGATAATAAACTCACCATTCATATTTGACTTCACATAAATGTTTTTGTATATAGGCTCAATTGTTGGAACAGAACCAACAATATTAGAAATAGTAGCTGTCGGTGCCATGGCCATACAATTAGAATTACGCATACCGAATTCTTTTACTGTATTACGAACTGGTGTCCAATCCATTTTTCCACCTTTTTCTATGTCTATAGTTTTACCACGAGTTTCTTCCAAAAGATTTATTGTATCCGCTGGGAATATTCCCCTATCCCATTTACTTCCTTTAAAAGATGAGTAGGCTCCTCTTTCACGTGCTAATTCTGCGGAAGTTAAAATCGCATGATAAGAAATTAATTCCATTGACTCATCAGCAAATGAAACTGCTTCCTGCGAGTCGAAATTAATATCCATCATATATAGTGCATCATGAAATCCCATAAGTCCCATTCCAACTGGACGATGACGCATATTACTTCGCTCTGCTTCTACTGTCGGATAAAAATTAACATCAATAACATTATCCAACATTCTCATTCCAGTTTTTACAGTTTGAGCAACCAAATCAGTATCAAACTTTCCATCACGAATAAGTCTCTGATAATTTAATGAACCCAAATTACAGACGGCTGTTTCTTCTTCGGAATTATTTAATGTAATTTCTGTACAAAGATTTGAATTGTGAACTACTCCAACATGGTCTTGCGGTGAACGCACATTTGATGGGTCTTTCCATGTAATCCATGGATGTCCAGTTTCATAAAGCATTGTAACCATCTTTCTCCAAAGCTCGCGAGCTTTCATGCTTTTATAAATCTTCATCTTGCCGTCTTTTGCAAGGGCTTCATATCTTGTGTAATGTCCTTCGAAAACTTTTCCATAAGTCTCTGCCAATTCCGGAACTTCCTCTGGTGAAAAAAGTGTCCAGTCTCCGTCTTCCTGTGTGCGCTTCATGAATAAATCAGAAATCCAAAGTGCTGTATCCATATCATGAGTACGGCGTCTTTCATCCCCTGTATTTTTACGAAGTTCCAAAAATTCTTCAACATCATAATGCCAATTCTCAAGATAAACACATGTAGCACCACGGCGACGGCCTGAACGATTAATAGCCACAGTTACGTCGTTCGCGATTTTTAAGAATGGAATTATTCCATTTGATTTAATACCGGACTTTTTCACAAGTGAGCCTGAAGCACGTACGGAAGTCCAATTTGTCCCTATTCCGCCTGCCCATTTTGACAATTGAGCATTATCTGAGAAAACTTTAAAAATACTTTCGAGAGAATCCCCAACTGTGTTCAAGTAACAACTTGAGAGTTGTGGATGCTTTGTTCCAGCGTGGAAAAGTGTAGGAGATGACGGTACGAAACGAAGATTAGACATCGCTTCATAAAATTCTATTGCGCGAGTTGTTCTATCCATTTCTTTTTCCGAAAGTGCAACACCCATAGCGACACGCATCCAAAATCCTTGAATGTTTTCATAAATATTTCCAGTGCCTTCGACATCGCGAACTAAATATCTTTCATATAAAGTCTGTGAGCCAAGATACATAAATAATTCGTCCCTCGAACGAACGAGCGCATTTGCTAAACGGTTCAAATCAAAATTCTTCATGCGAATATCTAAATATCCTTTTTCAACTCCAAAATTAATTCCCTTAACAAAAACTTCTTTATACTGTTCATCGATACGATTGTAATCAAGTGAGTCTCCGAGTAAATCAACATTGATAGACTGAAGCACCATACGTGATGCCACAAATGAATACGCTGGGTCTTGCTCAATCATTGAACGGATTGTCATGATGAGTGCTTTACGAATTTCTTTTGTCGTCATTCCTTCATAAACTTCTTGCTTAACTTGATTTACAATTTGCTCGACATTAATATCTTTCTCATAACCGGCTACTACATTCATTACTGACTTACGAACTTTTTCAATATTAAATCTTTCCATCGCACCATCTCGTTTTGTAATCATCAGTCCTCCCTCTTCTACTTTTTCTAAAACTTCTTGTTTCTTTTCTTCACGCATTTTCTGATGTTCGAAACGATAAATAATATAATGCTTTGCAACATCAAAAAATCCAGCACTCATAATATGCTTCTCTACTATGTCTTGTATATGTTCAACACTTGGCACGTAACCTTCGCGAGTTATTACTTCGAGTTCAACTTCCTTAACAACTAGTTCCGTAATTCTTTTACATAACTCTGCCTTCTCATCTCTTGTAACACTTACAAACGCTTTCTTTAATGCACTCTCAACCTTACCTTGTTCGAAAGAAACTATCTCACCATTTCTCTTCTTAACCGTTTGTAAAATAGACATACACGTTTCATTTTCATTACATTTTTAATATATTCAGTATATATAAAATGACCTCGGAATACACTTTTTTGTCTATATTTTGATGTCAAGAGTCGCTCTTGACATACTCCAAATACTTGGTTTAGATACGCTTATCTCGTAAGCGTTTATGATAGCCTATGGCAAATCTATGTGCCTCCCCATTACCCAAAAATATTTCCTTTGTATGGTAATCCACATATTCCTTTCGTCCCAAAATGTCTTTTGGCTTATGGCGAGCATCTTTGACAACTGAGACACAAGGTATAGAAATACCTAGTCCAGCCAATGTTTTTTCTGCTGTTTGCTTATGCGCTATGCCACCATCTATAACAATTAAGTCAGGATATCTCCATTCTTTATGTGAAAATCTTCTTGTTAAAATTTCTCTAAGGCCAGCATAATCATCATTTATATTTTCTGGTAATTTAAATTTGCGATACTCATCTGTATTTTTTTCTTTACCTTCAATTACTGTCATCACACCCACACGCGATGTTCCAGAAATATGTGCGACGTCATACGACTCGATGCGAAAATTTTTATCTTTAAAAGAAGTTACGTTGTCGTCCTTAATTAAATTAACATCTTTAATATGATCTAATGCAAAAAGAGTATTACGAATTTGTCCCGCCTTTTCAAATAAATTTTTCTTTGCATAATTATGCATTTCTTTTTCTAAAGATTTTTTGATGTCTGTTTTTTTACCTTCAAAGAATTTTTTAATATTAGAAATATTCTTTTTATATTCTGTTTCAGTTATGGCGCCAACACATACTCCGGGACAAAGTTTTATTTGCGCATTGAAACACATCTTGCTCTGATTAAGTTCACATCTATCACGATACGGAAACATTTTACGAATTATTTTCATTGCCTCTTTTAATTGTGTGAGAGATGCAAATGGACCGTAGACTGCGAGTGTTTCTTTTTTAGTAAATCTTTTTTCAAAATCTCTGATACGAAGAATTAGAACCCTCGGAAACTTTTCTTTAGTTATAATTACACAAGTAAAACTTTTATCATCTTTTTCTTTCGTGTTATACGGTGGATTATTATCTTTGATTAATTTACTTTCAAGTAATAACGCTTCAAGCACGCTGTCAGTTTCTTGGAAAGTTACATGATGCGCGGCTGCGACCATTCCGACTAATCTTAAACCACGTGTTTTTATTAAGTCATTAGAAAAATAACTTTTAACTCTATCCGCAAGTGAAGTTGCCTTTCCTATATAAAGGATATTGTCTTCGCTATCTCTAAAGAAATAAACCCCTGGATTATCAGGAAGTTTGGCTGTAATTAACTCTTGCTTTTTCATTTAAAATATTATACAATGAAATGTCGCCTTTGTACATGGTGAACCGTTAGGTCGGCAAATCATCCCTGCAAAAAACGACAGAAAACCCTTGTAAAAAAGGGATGTTAAAGGCAACTATGGAGTTATGGGCAATGATCTATAATAATACCCGTCTTTCGGGTAAAATTTCAACAACGGCGTCAGCAAAAGAGGAAGCTTTACGGGCCTCAATGCGACCAATACAGGAAATGAAGGAATTCCTACGTGCAACGTCTATTGCTGTGTTACGGGGGAAGTTTTCAACAACCGCAAAGATATTGCGGCTACAAAATGGAAATTTCCGTGTAACCTGTGTAGCCATGGCACGAACGAACCTTCAAAAACTTGAGTTCGAAATTCCGATTCTGGAAATGCTAGAACTGGCTTCAATGCAACACAAAACCACTGCCGAGTGGGTTAATCTACCAACTTGGCCGGGCAATCTGTTGTACAAAGGCTGTGAGCTTGCTC
>Ga0265292_1001200_pt1 | contig 24541 bp, 41 predicted proteins | sample Munlanlewell296A_FD_189080 | JGI IMG/M metagenome (GOLD analysis project Ga0265292, IMG submission 189080) | Leachate microbial communities from a municipal landfill in Southern Ontario, Canada - Leachate well 296A | ecosystem: Engineered > Solid waste > Landfill > Unclassified | place: Canada... | reverse complement strand
AGGTTGCTGGAAGTGGTTGACCCAACTCCCGCCACCATTGACGCTCTTTCTCACCTCAGCCTGCCGGCTGGGGTTGGAATTAGCATTAAAGTTTAGTTTTGTTGTGAGTATTCTGTCCAAGCCAATGATAATTAAGGCACAACTAATAAAATAGATTTGATCTGGGTTTTTTAAGGGCGCCCAGAAGGCGCCCTTTTTTTATGTATATGGAAAAGCTAACAGGTAAAAAACTTAATATGACTCAATTATTTAACGAGGGTGGGAAAGTAACGCCTGTTACTTGTGTTCTTGTGGATGAGATTTTTAAGGAAGATATTAAAGATGATTTAATTGGAAAAGCAGTAGTTCTTTGGGGGTTTTCTAAAGGAAGAGGGTTTGCCGGCGGAATGAAGAGATACGGTTTTAAGGGTGGCCCTGCTACCAGAGGTCAATCTACTTCTCCTCGTCAGTCAGGCTCTATTGGGTCTCAAACGCCTGGAAGAGTGAGAAAAGGTAAAAGAATGGCCGGTCATTATGGAAATAAGAAAATCACTATAAAAGGTTTAAAGATTGCGGGAATTGAAAAAGAAGCGTCAAAAATTATGGTTTCCGGACCTGTTCCGGGAGCTAGAAACGGCAAAGTTAATTTGAGGTTTATCTAGAAACGGAGTTTAACTATATATGGCTATGGTGGTTAAAAAAAAACTAATAGACGACACGATAAACAAGCCGGTGGGTACACAATCGACGCCTGCAAAAAAGCCAGCCGTAAAAAAAGCTGTAGAGAAAAAAGTCGCGGTGGAGAAGATCGAGGTAGTAGATACTAGTCTGTTAAATAAAGTTAAGGATGACGCTTCGTATGCCGGTGTTTTTAAGGAACCGCGGAATTCCGCCCTTACCGCGCAATACATAAGAACCTACCAATTTAATCAAAGAAAAGGCAACGCTCAAACAAAGACGAGAGGGGATGTATCAGGATCGGGAAGAAAGCCATGGAAACAAAAAGGCACAGGAAAAGCCAGAGTTGGTAGTACAAGAAATCCGGTTTGGCGAGGCGGAGGAGTTTCTCATGGTCCGGTTGCCAGGGATTGGAGCCTTAAAATGCCTAAAAAGATGAAATCAAAAGCCTTTCTTATTGCATTGTCAGACAAGGTTTTAAAGTCACGAGCCTTCTTTTTAGAGGAATTTAAAATTAATGAAGGTAGAACAAAGGAAGTTGTAGCTTTGATAAAAGGTTGGAATATAGTCGGCAAGCTTGTTTTAGTGGTTGGTAAGGAGAATCAAAATTTACATAAAGGTGCATCAAATCTTGTAAATATTGAAGTTGTCGACTCTAAAAATTTAAGCACCTATCAACTTCTATGGGCGGACAAAGTAGTTTTTGAAAAAAGTGCTTTGGATAAGATTATGGAGAAGTATGCCAAAAATTAATGAGATTTTAGAAAGGTTAATCACTACGGAAAAAACCACTAAGGCTAAAGAAGATCAAAATAAATACACCTTTAGAGTAAAAAATGACGCTTCGCAGGGATTAGTAGCGGTTGAGGTGGCGAGAACCTATAAAGTGGAAGTAGTAAATGTAAATCTTATGGTTATACCGGGTAAGAAGAGGCGACTTTCTAAAACGAATCGATTTATTAGATTGCCCAAGTGGAAAAAAGCTATAGTGGAATTAAAGGAAGGTCAGAAAATAGTTGTAGCCAAGGCTACAGAGGAAGATAAAGACAAAGATAAAAAGAAAAAGGAGTCCAATGATAAAAAGCTATAGACCAACAAGTAGTGGAATGCGCGAGAGGAAAACGCTTGTAAGCACAGCTACCAAAAGCCGGCCTGAAAAATCTCTAATCAAAGCGCTAAAAGGTCCGGCCGGTAGGAATCACGGCAGAATTTCTTCGCGACATAGACAGAGAGGCCATAAAAAATTTTATCGAATAATAGATTTTAAGAGAAACAAGTTTGATATTCCAGCTACGGTTTCTTCACTCGAATACGATCCAAATAGGGGTCCGGCTATTGCCTTGCTAAACTATGCCGATGGTGAAAAAAGATATATTATCGCGCCGGAAGGTTTAAAAGTTGGAGATAAAATTATGTCGTCCAAAAATGTTTTGGAAATGATCCCAGGAAACTGCATGCCCCTTAAAAATATGCCTTTAAGCACGGAGGTTCATAATGTGGAAATTAATTTAGGAGCAGGAGGACAAATGATTAGAGGAGCGGGTTTATACGGCACTATAATGGCAAAAGAAGGAAACTATGTTAATATTAAACTCCCAAGCGGGGAAGTCAAAAAGTTTATGCAGGATTGTTTGGCAACTGCGGGCGTTTTGTCTAATTCCGATCATAGAAATAGAGTTTTGGGTAAAGCTGGTATTGCTAGGCACTTGGGTGCCAGGCCTCATATAAGAGGTGTGGCTATTGCCAATCCCACTGATCACCCACATGGAGGCTCTTATAGAGATAAAGGCATAGGTCGTCCCTCACCAGTCTCTCCGTGGGGTTGGAAGACTAGAGGTAAAAAAACTAGAAGTAGAAAAATTGGGCAAAAATATATGGTAAGTCCAAGAAAGTCGACTAAAAAGACATGACAAGATCACTAAAAAAGGGTCCTTACATAGATCCAAAATTAATGCTAAAAGTTCAAAAAGCGCTTAACGCCGGGGATAAGAAGTCCATAAAAACCTGGGCCAGGAGAAGCACTATTACCCCGGAAATGGTAGGTATGACTTTTGATGTTCATAACGGCAAGCTTTTTTTGCCAGTTTTTTGTAGCGAGTCTATGGTGGGTCATAAATTAGGAGAATTTTCTTTTACCAGAAGATTTCCAGGTCATTCGTCAAAGAAAGGAAAGGATTCCAGTGCAAAGTAGCTACGCTAGATCAGTTTATAAATACGCCAAGATTTCGCCCAAAAAGGTTATGCCAGTGTTAAATATGGTGCGGGGTAAAAAGGTGGTTGACGCGGTAAACTTTTTGACTTTTGATCCCACCAAAGCATCAAAAATGATTTTAAAAACACTTAATTCTGCCGTTGCTAATGCCAAGCAAAAAAATGCTGACAACAACTTATATGTGGAAAAGGCAGTAGCTGACACGGCGCCAACTGCCAAAAGGGGTCGACCCGGTTCAAGGTCGCACTATAGCAAGATTTTAAAAAGAAGTTCCCATATTACAGTGGTAGTGAACAGCAAGGAAGGTAAGTAAATGGGGAATAAAATCAACCCTAACGGGTTTAGAATTGGAATAACTAAAGATTGGGTTTCCAGGTGGTATCTTAGTAAAAAATCTGTGGCAGGAGCTTTGCTTGAGGATCAAAAAATCAGAAAATTCTTAACTAAACGATTTGAGTCGGCAGGGGTAAAAAGTGTGGAAATTGAAAGATCTTTAAATGATGTAAGTGTTTTTGTAAAAGTGTCAAAGCCTGGTGTGGTTATAGGACGGGGAGGAGCGGGGATTGACGAGGTTAAAGAAGAGTTAAAAAAGATTACCAATTCTAAAACCAGTTTAACTGTGGAAGAAGTTAAAAACGCAGAAACGGATGCGCAGTTAGTGGCGGATTTTATATCGCGACAGCTAAAAAGAAGGATGCCTTATAAACGCGTGATGAATGGTGTCATAAATTCTGCCATGGAGAGGGGCGCAAAGGGTATAAAGGTTAAGCTTGCCGGACTTATAGGCGGTGGACACACTATTGCCAGAACGGAAACCTTGTCTCAAGGTTCTATTCCGTCGCAAACATTAAGAGCGGATATCGATTTTGCTAAAGTTGACTGCCTCATGCTTTTTGGAAAAATTGGTATAAAAGTTTGGATTTATAAAGGAATGAAGGAGATTTAATTATGTTGATGCCAAAAAAAGTCAAGTATAGAAAGCAGATGCGGGGTACCAACAAAGGGATCGCTTTAAGGGGTTTTACTGTGGCTTATGGAGATTACGCTTTAAAAGCGGTGGATAGAGGGCTTTTAACTTCCAGGCAGATTGAAGCGGCCAGAAAGGCTGTGTCGCATGTTACAAAAAGAGGTGGAAAACTTTGGATAAGGGTTTTTCCAGACAAGGCCGTGGCAAAAAAGGCTAATGAAACTAGAATGGGAAGCGGTAAGTCGCCAACGGATCATTACGCGTGCGTAGTAAAGCCGGGAAGGATTCTTTTTGAGCTGGCGGGTACTACAGCGGCTATTGCTTTTACTGCACTTGATAGGGCTAGTAGGAAGTTGCCCATAAAGACAAGGTTTATTTCCGAGCATTCTAATAATGGGGGTAGTATATGATTTGCGAGGAAAGAGACAACACGAAGTGTTGGATCCTTAAGGAGGAGAAATGAGTGTAAAAAAATTTACCGGCAAGATAATGTCAAATAAAATGAAGGACACCGTGGTGGTGGCAGTGGAGTTGCCTAAAAGGCACCCAATTTACGGAAAAATGATTAAGAACACTAAGAGGATCAAGGCACACGCCATGGGACTATATCAAGTGGGTACGGTAGTGGAAATTGTGGAAACAAAACCGTTTTCTAAAGAAGTGTCGTTTAAAGTTATAAGTGCCGGTCAAAATAAGGAGAAAAAGTAATGTTACAAAGAGGAACCATTTTTAAACCAGCCGACAATAGCGGAGCCAAGACCTTTAAGCTCATTGGAATTCCGGGAAATTCCAAAATAAGGTTTGCAGGTGTAGGTGATGTAGTAAGTGTCGCTATAAATGGGGCAAGTTCTACGGGTGTAGTTAAGGATCACTCGATTGTTAAAGTGCTTATTGTACGGACTAGAAAAGAAGTTAGAAGAAAGGATGGTAGTTATGTTAGGTTTGACGACAATGCCGGAGTTGTGGTAAATAACGACGGCAGTATGGTGGCCACTAGAGTTTTTGGTCCGGTAGCAAGGGAAATTAGAGACCTTGGATATTTAAAAGTGGCTTCTTTGGCTAAGGAAGTCTGGTAATTCTATGAAGAGGTTTTTATGAAGATAAGAAAGAATGACAAAGTAAAAATATTAGTGGGAAAAGACGCCGGTAAGCAGGGCAAGGTGTTGATGGTGCTAAAAGAGGCTCAGAAAGTGGTAGTGGAAGGGGTAAATATAGTTAAGAAACATGTAAAGCCGGGCAAAGTCTCTAAGAAGGGCGGAATTATTAAGATTGAAAAGCCCGTTTCTGTAAGTAATGTTATGCTGATTTGTGAAAAGTGCGGAAAGGCAGTAAGGGTGGGCTTTTCCATTGTGGGCGACAAGAAATACCGAGTTTGCAAAAAATGCGGGGAGGTTTTTGGAAAATGATCAGACTTTATGACATGTATAAAGAAAAAGCCATTAAGAAGCTAAAGAAAGAGCTCGGCGTAAAAAATATTATGCAGGTTCCGCGTCTTACAAAGATTGTAGTGAACGCGGGAATTGGTGGCTATAAAGACTCTCGGGAAGCTGTAGAATCGTTTGCAGCCGAGCTTTCCGCCCTGACGGGTCAAAAACCATCTCCAAGAAAGGCCAGGCTTAGCGAAGCGGGTTTTAAGATAAGGCAGGGAGATGTAGTTGGCTATATGGTTACACTTAGGGGAGCCACTATGTGGACGTTTTTGGATAAGTTGATAAATGTGGTTTTACCAAGAGCTAGAGGCTTTTGGGGTATGGGAAGTGACTCTTTTGATGGCAGTGGCAACTATTCAATGGGAATAAGAGAGCATACTGTGTTTCCGGAAGTCAATCCAAATACGGTTAAAGGAATAAGATCTTTGCAAATTACTATCGGGACAACCGCTAAAGATGACAGCACGGCATTAGCTCTGCTAAAATCCCTAGGCTTTCCGTTTAAGAAGGATTAAATATGGCAAGAAAATCATGGTTAGAAAGAATGAAAAAACCCGCTAAGTTTGGTGTAAGAGTATACAATCGGTGCGGGCTTTGCGGAAAACCTCGAGGTTTTATGAGAAAGTTTGGCATTTGCAGAATTTGTTTTAGGGAGCTTGCTCACAAGGGTGAGATTCCCGGAGTCAGAAAGAGTAGTTGGTAAGTATGGACAAAATATCTAATTTAATAAGTTCGCTTAAAAACGCTACAATGGTGGGCAAGTCATCTCTAGAGACTGAGTTTTTTAAGCAAGGTAAGGAAGTCTTAGAAGTTTTTAAAGGTAAAGGTTTAATAAAGGATCTAAAAACTTTCAAAGATGAAGGAAGCGGTTTTAAAGGACTGCATATCGACTTAGTGAATACTGACGGATTGGTTAGAAAGATTGAAACTGTTAGGATTTCCAAGCCTGGTCGTAGAGTTTATAGCGACTATAAAAAACTGTTTAAAGTAAAGGCCGGACTTGGGGTGTTGGTGGTTTCTACCTCCCGAGGGATGATGGGCGGGGAAGAGGCCAGAAAGAAGAAGTTAGGCGGAGAGCTTATCTGTAAGGCCTTTCTAATTTAAAATATATGTCAAGAATTGGAAAAAGGAAAATTTTAATACCGCAAGGGGTCGAAATTAAGATTTCTTCAAAAGAGGTCTTGGTTAAAGGTCCCAAAGGCGATTTAACGGTTTTAGTGCCGTTTGGAGTTATAGTTGACTCAAAAGACGGTTTCTTAACTACCTTGCCAGTGGAGGAGAGTAAAGCAAAATTTTTGTCCCCATTGCTTGGGCTTACTAATGCCCTTATAAATAACGCAATGGTTGGTGTAAAGGACGGTTTTTCAAAGAAATTGGAGCTTTTGGGTGTAGGCTACAGAGCCAAAAAGGTAGACAAAGGGATTTCTATGACTTTGGGATTTTCTCATCCGATTGAATTTGAAGTACCGGCGGAAATAAACATTGAAGTTGAAGATAGTACCAGAGTTACTGTTTCTGGGATTGATAAACAATTAGTGGGTTTGATTTGTGCAAAGATAAGAAAGCTTAAAAAGCCTGAGCCATATAAAGGAAAAGGAATTAAGTACAGCAATGAAGTAATAAGAAGAAAAGCCGGTAAGGCTGGAAAGGCACAAAAATGATTTCAAAAGTAATAAAAAGAAAAGATAATAGAGAGAAAAGAAGATTAAGAATTAGAAAAAAAGTCATGGGTACACCTATAATGCCTAGACTTTCAGTTTTTAGATCAAATAAATACATTTATGGTCAAATAATTGACGATACGAAAGGCAGAACCTTAGTGGCAGTAACAGGCACAAAAAATCTAGAGGCATCAAAAAAATGTGGGGAGCTTCTGGCTAAAAAGGCTTTACAGTCAAAAATAAAAAGAGTGGTTTTTGACAGAGGTGGTTACAGATATGCCGGACGAGTGGCAAAATTTGCGGAAGGAGCGAGGCAAGAGGGTCTTGAATTTTAATTATGCGCATACAAGACGGATTTGAAGAAAAAGTTATACAAATAAAAAGGGTTTCTAAAAAAACTAAAGGTGGAAATAAAATCGGTTTCACTGCCTTGGCGGTAGTAGGAGATAAAGCCGGAAAAGTAGGTACCGGTATGGCCAAGGCTTTAGATGTTACAACCGCAATATCCAAAGCTTTAAGTAAGGCTAGAAGAGATGTGGTAAGCATTAACATAGGTGAAAACACTATTCCTCACGAGGTTTTAGAAAGTTATAAAGCGTCTACGGTTAAGATAATGCCTGCTCCCAAAGGTTCGGGGATTATTGCGGGTGGGGCAGTTAGGGATGTTCTGGCTTTGTGTGGGATAAAGGATGTGTCGGCTAAAATGCTTGGATCCAACAATAAAAACGGAGCCGTTATGTGTACTATTAATGCGCTTAAAAAATTGGAGAAGAGGGTTTAAGACGGAGGCAACATCATGGAACTTTCTGGATTAACTAAAATTATTGGAAACAAAGGTGCCAAAAAGAGAATTGGCAGAGGTGGAGGTAGCGGAAAAGGTTTTCATACCGTGGGAAAGGGTAATAAAGGTCAAAACGCTAGGAGCGGTCATGGAATTCCTGTAGGTTTTGAGGGCGGGCAGGTTCCCTTATACAAAAAACTTCCTAAAATAAGAGGTTTTAAAAGGTCGTATAAAAAAAGACCTGCTGTGTTAAACTTTTACAGTTTGGATGTTTTTGAAAACGGTTCGGAGATTACTCCCCAAGTTCTTTTGGACAAGAGGTTACTTCACAAAAGCGATCTAAAAAAAGGAATTAAGATTCTTGCCCACGGAAAGTTAGATAAAAAGTTTACCTTCTCCAACATATTGTTTTCAAAGTCGGCATCCGATAAATTAAAAAATGCTTAAAAAGAAAATAATATTTACGCTTTTTATCATTGTAATCTTTAGGATTTTGGCAAACATTCCTGTACCCGGAGTCGACATTACCGCCATTAGAAACTATCTTTCCGGAAACGCGGTTTTTGGGGTTCTTAATTTATTTTCCGGAGGGGGTTTTTCCAACTTTTCTCTAGTGACTTTGGGTCTAGGGCCTTATATTAACGCATCCATTATTATGCAGATTTTTACCGTGGTAGTGCCCAAGCTGGAAGAGCTTTCTAAAGAGGGTGAGTTTGGACGGGAAAAGATAAATCAATACACAAAAATTATTACCATTCCAATTGCCCTTTTGCAGTCGTACGGTATGTACTTTTTGCTTATGAAGCAAAATGTTATAACTCCCTTACCCACTCTTAATTTGGTAGTTTTTATGCTTACACTTACAGGGGGTTCCATGCTTTTAACTTGGATTGGCGACCTTCTTACAGAAAAAGGTATTGGAAACGGAATTTCTATGCTTATTTTTGTGGGCATTGTGGATCGACTTCCTTCCGGAATTTCTCAGTTTTATCTTTTACTAAATTCGGAAACTATTTTAAGATCGTTGGCATTTCTTGGTTTGGCGCTCATCGTTGTTGCGGGCGTGGTTATGGTTAACGAGGCAATTAGAAATATTCCGGTTGAATACGGCAGAAGAGAAAGTTATAGTCAAAAAAATCCCGCAGGCGTAACATCCTCTCTACCTATTAAAGTCAATCAGGCAGGAGTTATTCCAATTATTTTTGCGGTTTCTGTGGTTATGCTTCCCAACCTTATAGCGTCGCCCCTTTCCGCTTCCGGAAATCCAGCTTTAGCCCGTGTTGGCGAGTTTCTCTTGTACAATTTTACTTCCACTTCTTTAGCATACAACGTTTTTTATTTTTCTTTGGTAGTAGGATTTACTTACTTTTACACCTCTTTTCAGTTTGATCCGGTAAAAATTGCGGACGATATTAAAAAACGCGGAGGTTTTATTCCCGGTGTTCGACCCGGTAAAAATACTACGGATTATCTTAGAAAGATTATTAATCGGATTACTTTGGGTGGGGCGTGTTTTTTGGGTTTGATCGCTATATTACCTGGTTTGGCTGGCAGTTATTTTGGACTTGGAAATATGGCCATAGGTGGAACAGGGCTTTTAATTGTGGTTTCTGTTGTGTTAGAGACGGTTCGTCAGATAAAATCAATTAAAGCGACAAAAAGTTACGAAAACTTTTTAAATTAGTATGTTCGACAAGATAAAAAATCTCAACAATTTAAGAAAGACACAGGGAGAAATTAAAAAAGAGCTGGAAGGTATTTATATGGAAGGTGAGAAGCAAGGTATTAAGATTTTAGTGCGTGGCGACAAAAGAGTGGAAAAGTTAGAAATTGACGGGATCGAGCAAAAAGCCTTGCGCGACTTAATAAACGACACTATGAAGGATGTGGACAAAAGGGTAGAAAAGCAAATGCGTGGCCACATGGCTGATTTAGGTTTGAATTTGTAAACAAGATATGAAAATACTACTAGTGGGTCCGCAAGGATGCGGAAAAGGAACAATAGGTCAAATGCTTAGTGAAAAAGTCGGTGTTCCGTTGCTTTCTGTGGGGGAGACGCTCCGATCAGTTAACGAATCGTCCAAATATTATCAAAAAGTCCAGGAAGAACTTAAAAAGGGTGTTTTAGTGTCGGAAGAAATTGTGGTGGACTTGCTAAAAGAGGAGCTTGCTAAGGAAAAATATCGGAATGGTTATATTTTTGATGGTTGGGGGCGAAGTATGGAGAATTTGCGAGCGTTTAACCCGGGATTTGATTTTGTGATCGTATTTGAAATGTCACGCGAAACCTCTATAAAGAGAATTAGTGGACGAAAGCTGTGTACATCCGATAATAAAAATTACAATATTTATACCTTGCCCAAAGAAGAGCTGGAAAAGTGCCAAGGAGAGTTAATCCAAAGGGATGATGACACTGAAGAGGCGGTTAAGAAAAGATTGGAGATTTATTACACCAAAACTTTAAAAGTGGTGGATTATTTTGACAAGCAAGGAAAAACTATTCACATTAACGCAGAACCTTTGCCGGAGATAATTTTTGCCGATTTGATGTCCAAATTAGGATTGTAAATAACCTGTAATTTTGTTATTCTAACGCGATGATTTTAATAAAAACACCTCAAGAGATCCAAATCATGCAAGAGGGGGGAAAGATTGCGCGTAAGGCGGTGGATGAGGCTTTAAAACGAGCTAAAGCAGGTATGAGTACTTTGGAGTTAAACAACATCGCGGAGAAGATTATAACCGATATGGGAGGAGTACCGTGTTTTAAAGGTTACGAAGGTTTTCCTTTTGCTACCTGCATAAATATAAACGAAGGTGTTGTTCACGGAGTTCCCAATAAATACAAAATACAACGGGGTGATATTGTTAGCGTTGATCTAGGTGTTTTATATGGAGGTTTAAATACTGATGTTTCCGAGTCGTTTGAAGTAGAGACAGATGCTCATCGTAAGTTTTTAGACACGGGCAGGAAAGCTTTGGAAAATGCCATCAAAGTTTGTGTAACAGGTAATAAAATTGGCGATATTTCCAATACTATTCAAAAAACTATAGAAAGTGGAGGTTTTAGCGTGTCACGCGACCTGGCAGGACATGGAGTCGGAAGAGAAATTCATGAAGATCCGTATGTGGAATGTTTTGGTAGGCCGGGAAAAGGGCATGAGCTCAAGGAGGGAATGACCTTAGCTATAGAAATAATTTATCAGAAAGGTCGTCCGGAGCTTCATTTAGCCAAGGATGGATGGACATTATCCACAAAAGATGGTAGTCTTTCTGGGCTTTTTGAGAAGAGCGTGGCGGTAACAAGGCAAGGAGTACTTGTTTTAACTTGATTTGTTTGGTAAAATCTTGCGGTTGCATGAGTAAAGAGCTTGTTAAAAAAGATGGAATAGTCAGGGAAGCCCAGCAGGGCGGACTATTTCGTGTAGAGCTTGAGGACGGCAATGTGATTTTAGCAGTCCTTTCCGGCAAGACCAGAAAGTTTCACATTCGCATACTTCCGGGCGACAAAGTGAGGATGGAATTTTCCCCCCACGATTTAACAAGGGGTAGAATTTCTTACCGGCTTTAAAGCCGGATATTGATTATGAAAGTTAGAGCGTCAGTAAAGAAAATATGTAGGGATTGCAAAGTTATTAAGCGCGCAGGCGTTTTAAGGGTGGTTTGCAAAAGAAACCCCAAGCATAAGCAAAGACAGGGATAAATGGCAAGAATTGTAGGAACAGATATACCAAATCAAAAGCGGCTTGAAGCAAGTTTGTGTTATATCTATGGCGTGGGTCCCACTTTATCAAAGAAGATTCTAGAAAAGTCGCAAATGGACGGAAATGTTAGGGTTAGCCAATTAACTGAAGCTGATTTAGCAAAAATCAGAAACGCCATTGCTGAACTTAAAATACCTGTGGAGGGTGAGTTGAGAAGGGTTGTAGGGCAAAATATTAGGCGACTTCAAGAGATAAAAAGTTATAGGGGCGATAGGCACAAAAAAGGGCTTCCCGTGCGCGGACAAAGGACGCGTACCAACGCTAGAATAAGAAAGGGTAAAAAGAAGACCGTAGGCGGAATTAAGAAGAAGTCCGCGGCGAAGACTTAAAGTTCGTTGTTTTGTATATATGGCGAAGAAAACTAAAAAAAGAATAATACCGCAAAGTGGCAGAGCCTACATTGTAACAGGCTTTAATAACACCATCATTACTTTAACTGACACAGAAGGAAATGCGCTTTTTAGCGGTAGCGCCGGTGGAGTAGGGTTTAAAGGATCCAGAAAGCCTACCCCCTACGCGGCTACCAGGGCCGTGGAAGAAACTGGTAAAAAGGCCTATGAAGCAGGGCTTAAGGAAGTAGCGGTTTTTGTAAAAGGTGCCGGTGCGGGAAGGGTGGCAGGTATTAGAGCCTTAAAAACCGCCGGTATACGCGTAACGGCAATTTCGGACATTACGCCTGTACCCCACAATGGTTGTAGACCAAAGCACAAGAGAAGGGTTTGATTAACTATGTCAAGATATACTGGTGCAAAATGTAGACTATGTAGAAGAGAAGGCGTTAAGCTCTATATAAAAGGTATCAGGTGTGAATCGGAAAAGTGTGCTTTATCCAAGAAGCAGCAAGCACCCGGTCAGCATGGAACTTCTAGAAAAAGACTTTCTAACTACGGAATACAGCTTAGGGAGAAGCAAAAAGCTAAAAGAATTTACGGTATTCTAGAAAAACAATTTAGGAACTATGTAGAAAAAGCCATGAAAGCTAAAGGCGTAACCGGTGAGCAGCTCTTGCGCGAGTTAGAGTTGCGTTTTGACAACATGGTTTATCGGGCGGGTTTTGCTGTTTCGCGCGCACAAGCCAGACAGTACATAAGACGGGACTTTTTTACAATCAGCGGAAAATCCTGTAATATTCCATCCGCTCAATTAAAAGTTGAGGACGTTTTGCAGCCGGTCGACTTTGGGAAGGTGTCACCAAGAGAAGGCTTTACTTTGCCCGAATGGCTTTCGGCAAATATCAAAGAAAAATCGGTTAAAGTGGACAGACTTCCGTTAACAGAAGATCTTCCCAGCGATTTTGATGTACAAATAATTGTTGAATTTTATTCCAGATAAGGAGGAATTTATGTTATCCGCGCAAGATTTAAAAATTACAAGAGTGTCAGAAAATGGCACAACGGGGGTTTTTTCTTTTGAGCCGTTACCAGGCGGTTTTGGAAATACCCTGGGAAACACTTTGCGACGCGTTTTGTACACTTCTTTGGAGGGTGCAGCGCTTACGCAAATTAAAATCAATAGCGTAGTTCATCAGTTTTCCACTATTCAGGGTGTTAAAGAGGATGTAGTGGAGATTCTGCTGAATCTTAAGCAAATCAGGGTCAAAATGTATACCAAGAATCCCGTTATTGGATCAATTAGCAAAAAAGGACCTGGGGTGGTAACCGCAGAAGACATTGAGTTTCCTAGTGAAGCTAAAATTATTAATAAAGACTTACTAATCTGTACCTTAGCTGATAAAAATTCTAAGTTTGAGGCGGAAGTTGTGGTAGAGCCGGGAGTTGGATATTCCCCGGTAGAAGAGAGAGAAACTTCTAAGATTGGCGTAATTTTATTGGACGCAATTTTTTCTCCGGTAGTAAGCGTAAATTACGCGGTAGAACCTGCCCGTTTTGGTAAAAAGATCGATCTTGACAAACTTACCTTAACTGTTAAAACGGACGGGACTATTACGCCTTGGGAGGCAGTCTCCACTTCCGCGTCGATCTTATCCAGCTTTTTTAATCAAGTTTTTGTTGGTGGACAAAAGGATGACTCAAAAGATGGGTTGAGTGCAGAAGGTTTCGATAAAAAAAGCACTTTAGTTGAGGATTTATCTCTCTCTAACCGAGCTATAAACGCTCTTAAAAAGCATGGAATAAAGGATCTAAACGATCTTGCCCAAATGACAGATGTAGCAATTTTTGATATTAAAAACCTGGGCGAGAAATCCGTAGAGGAAGTAATGGAGCTACTTAAAAAGGAAGGTTTAAGATAAATGAGGCATAGAGTTTCTTCAAAAAGATTAAAAAGATCAAGTGGCGAGCTAAAAGCTCTTCTTAAGAACCAGGCGAGCCAACTTTTTGAAAGAGGCTCTGTAACAACTACCCTTCCAAAAGCCAAAATTTTGCGACCTTTTGCGGAAAAATTAGTGACTTTGGCTAAAGATATAGGTTTTAACAGCGTGAAAAAAGTTAAGGCGGTTTTGGTGAACGACTCTGTGGTAAGAAATCTCTTTGAGAATGTGGCACCCAAGTTTTTACAAAGACCGGGTGGATATACAAGGATAGTAAAGCTTGGCGTGCGACAGGGAGATAATGCCCCTATGGCCAGAATAGAGCTTGTAGAGAACACCGCCAAGTCCCTCTCACCCCGCAGCGACAAAGGAAAAAATGCAAAAAACTAAATTCGACACGGTTAAAGAAATCCAGCCCAAATGGCATCTAATCGACGCTAAGGATAAGATCTTAGGCCACTTGGCAGAGGAAGCAAGCAATTTTTTAAACGGCAAACTGAACGCGCATTTTTCACCCAATCAATACGCACAAGATAAAGTTGTGATTATAAACTCTGATCAGGTTAGGGTTACGGGTAAGAAATTAGAAGATAAAAAATATATTTGGCACACCGGATTTCCCAAGGGACTAAGGTCTCAAAGTCTAAAGGAAGTTATGGCAAAAGATTCAACTAAGGTTATAGAAAGTGCGGTAAAAGGCATGCTTCCCAAGAATCGTTTACAGAAGAAAAAAATGGCCGGGCTATTTGTTTTTAAAGACGAAAATCATACGCATCAAGCAAATTTTGGAAAGGCCAACAAAAACTAATGGGAAAAGCAAAAGAGGGTATAATTTTTGCGGTTGGTAGACGCAAAACCGCGATAGCGTCAATCTTTCTAAAGAAAGAAAAAGGGAAGTTTTTAGTGAACGACAAACCAATAAACGAATATTTTGACGCTGAAAAAGATCAAGCCAAATGGGTAAAGCCCTTTTTTGTGGCGGGAATTTCTAATCCTGAGTTAACTTATTCGGCAACTATTAAAGTTTCAGGTTCAGGAGGAACAGGCCAGGTGGAGGCGGTAGCTCTGGCAATCTCCAAGGCGCTTATTTTAGATTTGCCCAACCTCAGACCCTCATTGAGAAAACAAGGTTTGTTAACCCGCGATTCCAGAATGGTGGAAAGAAAAAAACCCTACTTGCGCAAAGCCCGTAAGGCTCCTCAATACTCAAAGAGATAACTTATATTAACCTTTATAATCAACCCCTATTTACATCGTAGTTCGTGGTTAACCTATGGTATTGAACAGACCGGTTTTTATTGGTATAATACTGACGCTTGAATAACATATCTTCTCCACAGCGGGAAGAAGACGAAAAACGGAGGTGGCAATGAGTTACGATGATCAGATGGGCGGAATGATTGAGGGAGGTTTCTTGGGTGTTATCGGAGCTCTTGTTGTGCTGGTCGTGCTGGATTACTTCCATTGGATGGAACCGCTTCGGTTGTTCCTGGAGAGCCTCTGAGATTCAGCAGGCCTTGGGCCCCTCTGGATTTGCCATCTTTCGTTTCATCCTCATTGGAGGATTACGAGAGTACATACGGCAGATTCTGAGGGGCGTTTTATTTCCCACTTTAAAGAATATAAATATAATAGATTAACGATAAGTCGAAGCCGTACTTGCGCAAAGCCCCTGAATACTCAAAGAGATAACATCTCCGACAGAACGCTCTTTAGTTGTGTAAAAGAATTTTCTAGTTCCTCAATCCTTTTGTTTAGGTAAATTCTATTCTCACTAGACATTTCCGTAAAATTAACATTAAACTCATCTGCGATGTGTTTTAAGACTCTAACTGTGGGTACGCATCTTCCCGTTTCATACGCGGAAACGCTTTTTCCGGAAATCCCAAGTCGCCTCCCAAAGCGCTCCTGCGATAAATTTAAATTACACCTAAGCTGTCTAAGTTGCACGCAAACATGCATAGGCTCCTTTCTGGACAGGGAATTCTAGTGAAACTAGAAGTCAATATATTGATACTTTTGTTATTATTAATTATATTGCAAACACATTTATCATTTCAATATGAAAGGAGGTGAAAATATATGAAAATCAGAAAAAGTTTCTTGACTTTGGGTTCAGTACTTTTGGTGGCGGGTGCTTTAATGGGGGTGGCTTACGCTTCTTTTACCGATCAGTCCAAGTTTGCGGGTTCAAGATTTAGCATAGGGAGTGCGGATTTAAAATTACTAAACGACTTGGCCGGTGGTACAGGTGTGTCAAATCTTGTGGATACAAAACCGGTGCCTTCTTACGATAACATTTCTCCGGGATGGATTCAGAATTATCTAATTAAGATTTACAACAACGGAACGCAGGCGATGACGCTTACTTCTAATATGGATTATTTAACTGTTAATGACTCAGCAACTATACGGGAAGTGTTGTACATGGAGCCTTACGATTGGAACGACGCTAACAATAATGGTTTATTCGACGGGGAAAGCGAACAAGGAATTTCTTATGGAAGAAAGGCTTTTACGGCATGGAAAAGCACTGGGTTTGACTTTGGACAATTGAACGGGGGTGCAACCAAGGCATTGATTATGAGATTTTCCGTTGGAAATATTACAAATTCTAAGATGGGTGCAGTGGGAACCTTTGACTTTATGTTCGATGGGGTTGGAATATAGCACAAAGCGATTTCGTCGCGACGGAACCTGCCCGCTTTGTTTAGTTACCGTCATGGAGGATTTATCCCGTCACGACGGAGAAAAACATGTCAAAAAAAGCAGTGTGGAAAACAATAATTGGGTTGGGTACTTTATCAGGAATATTATATTACTGCGTTCAATCTAATGTGCGACTATTTTTTGTAATCACAGGGTCCATGGAACCCCTGATTCCTACAAGGTCGTTTATAATTTCCAAGAAAATTGGTGTCAATGAAGTTAAAAAGGAAAAAGTAATTATTTTTAACGACCAAAATAACAAACGCATTACTGCGCATCGGGTAGTGGAAATTCAAGATGGTCGGTATGTTACCAAGGGCGATAGCAACACATACGGTGATCGATATTTAGTTAAATCGGAAGATATTTTAGGGCAAGTGGTGGGAATATTTCCGATAATCGATTCCTTGTACCTTGGCATGCACCTGATATTTTTGGTTTTAGTATTGGCTTTGGGTGTTCTGACTAAAAGATTTCTGCTATTCTTAAAGCATGGAATTTCCTGTCCGACCACAGCATATAGCGCGTTTTATAGACTTTGTGTTTTTAGGTGCACCAAGAAGACTGTTTGTAGTGGGTAGGAGGGTCCTGGCCCTGGCTAATTATGAAACTTCCTTTACATTAAATTTACGGCTTATTCTAACTCCGCTTTACGGTGACTACACTAGAGCGGGTAGAGTTATCGGATTGGTGTTCAGGCTTTTAAGTATTTTGGGCGGGTTTATTACCCTTACGATTTTATGTGCGATTGTTTTAGTCTCGCCCCTAATTTGGTACATAATTTTGTTTGCTTTGTTTTATCTTATTGGCGTTTACGCACTTTTTGTCCTCACGCTGATGTTTTTGCTTTGGTGGCTGTATTCCAAGGAAAAACCAGCTAAAGCTGGGGAGTTTAGACCCGTGGTCTCCCAAGTCGTAAATAATATAAAAATCCGGGGGAATTTGGAGGTGAAAGATTTTGTAACTTCCGCTCGATTTAAAGATTTTTTTGTTCGCATTGAAGTAGCTAACACAGATTTTGTTAACGAGATAGCACGAATCTATACTTATGAAGATGCGCGAAAACTGATAGGCAATTGGGAAACAAAATCGCGAGATTATTTAACTAAGTTTGGAAATTTGTTTGTGGAGCCGGAGCAGTTGTTATTGTCTATAATATCGACCCTGCTGAACTTGGAGAAGTTTTTGTATAAATATAATTTAGTTTTTGACGATTTGGAAAAATGCGCCAAGTGGTTGGTTAATATCCGCAATCAAAAGGAAAAAGCTCATGTTTGGCAGGACCACTATAAACTCCCCGTTATGGGAGGAATCGGTAAAGGTTTAACAGGTAGAGTAACTCCGGATTTAGATGCAGTATCCACGGATTTTACCCAACAAGTTAAAAAAGGTTTGGTGGAAAAAACCCACTGGCGAATGGAAGAAATAAAACGCGTGGCAGATCTTTTGGGTGGCTCCAACAGAAATGTTTTATTAGTAGGTCCTCCTGGATGCGGTAAAACAGGTATTGTTAAGGGAATTGCCTATAATATAATTCGTGGAACAGAATTTGACCAGCTAAAATTTAAGCGGATTGTTAATCTAGAGGTGGGAAAAGTTCTGGCGGGAACAAAAAGTTCTGGAGATGTGGCGGATAAACTAAAAAAAGCTTTAGAGGACGCGCTGGGTTCCGGGGATGTGATCCTTTTTGTAGACGACATTCATACACTCATTGCCGGTTCCCAGGCGGAGGACACTAAGACCAACGTTGCATACACCTTACTTACAAACTATTTAGTGGACGGTCATCTGCAGTTTATTGGGGCAACTAATGTGGCAAGTTACCGGCAGTACATTGAACCAAATGGATCTTTTTCCCAACTCTTTCAGATAGTAGAAATTTCCCCATCATCCAAAGAAGAAACTTTAGAAATACTAAAAGTCAAAACGGAGACTTTGGAACGGCAATACAGAGTCAAAATAACCTTTTGTGCGCTTAAAAAAATTGTGGAAATGGGCGATAAATTAATTCACGAGCGGGTTTTTCCGGATAAAGCAGTGGATATTTTAAATAGATGTGTTCCGCAAGTTGCCAAGAATACCAAGGAAGTTAATTCAACAGTGGTTTTGGAGGTTTTGTCGGAGGTTACACATATTCCAGTAACAGCGGTGTCTAAAGATGAGTCACACAAGCTTTTAAATATTGAGACGGAAATGAAAAAGCGGATTATTGATCAGGACGACGCTATAAACATGATTGGGTCGGCGTTAAAACGAGCTCGGGCGGGGATCAGAAATGAAAGTAAGCCCATGGCAAGCTTTTTGTTTGTGGGAACAACCGGAGTTGGGAAAACGGAAACGGCAAAAACTTTAGCGCGTTGTTATTTTGGAAACGAAAAATTAATGATTCGTTTGGACATGAGTGAATATCAGCAGCAGGATAGTATTAGTCGACTCTTAGGGAACCCCGATGGTTCCACTAAGGGTATTTTAACCGAAGCCGTGCGCACAACACCTTTTGCCCTAATTTTACTTGATGAAATTGAAAAAGCTCATCAGGATATTTTACTCACGTTTTTACAGGTTTTAGACGACGGCAGACTTACGGATTCTTCTGGTACTACTGTGGATTTTACTAACACTATAATTATTGCCACCAGCAATGTAGGGACTCGTTCTATTCAGGGAGTTTTTGCCCGTAACGGGTCTTTTGAAGAAATGAAAGAAGTCGCCCTAGAGGATGTGCGGGACAAGTTTGCGCCGGAGTTTTTAAACCGATTTAACGGGATTATTGTGTTTAAGCCACTCTCTGTGGATTCGGTTAGAAAAATTGCCGATATTATGCTAGATGGGGTGAGAGAAATGGCAGAGGAAAAAGGCATTAAGGTTACTTTTAAACCCGTTCTTTTGGACGAACTTCTAAAGCGCGGTTACAACCCGGAATGGGGAGCGCGACCTATGGCGCGAGTTATAGAAGATACTGTGGAAAACTATTTGGCGGTAAAGATTCTGGCTAAAGAAATCGTTGGTGGCGATTCTATTGAGTTAGGTACAGAGGTTTTTAATTCGTAAGTTGGGCAATAAAAAAGCCCGCCAAAAAGAACTAGAGGCTACTAACGACGCTGAATTACTTTAGCGCCCAGCTTCTAAGGAATTCTTCCGCGTTCATAGTTAGACCGTACATCGATGGCCATGTAAATTCCTTTAACTTTATTTGAAGTTCCTGTCTGGTGTTCGAATCCGTTGTTTCAATAAGATCTTTCAACATAATAAAATTGTAACCTTTTGAAAAACCGCCACATATTGAAGCCAAGACACAACCATCGCCAAAAATACCAACAGCGATTATGTACCGTACCCCAAGGGATTTCAATTGATCGCTAAAACCTTCTGTAGTAAAGACATCGTAGTGGTTTTTTGTTGTTATAACATCCGAGCTGTCGGGTTTAACTAGAAAAAACTCCTCGGCAAATCCAGTGTGGTCCTTTGAATAGTAGTAGGCTTTAGGATCTGTATAAAGTAAGTTGATGTTTTCGGTAAGATACTCCTTTTTCCACGGTGTGGTGTTTGAATATACGACTTTACAGTTTGTGACTTCTTTAAACGCCTTAATGAAATCTATGAGCTTGGGAATCATGCCTCTTATTTTTGTAAAATGGATATTCCACTTGGGTATCTCGCATTTTTCATGAGCACACGAATTAATGATGTCGATGACTAACAGTACAGTATTGGAGGAATTCATTTCTGGATAAAGTTTCATAGAGTCATTCTACATGAAAACAGGGTGTAAGAAAGTTGACTCGTACTATAATGGTAACATGATAATTGAACTATCCCCGGATCAACAGCGGGCGCAGGACATGCTAATGAGCTGGTACAAGTCACAAGACCGTCCGCAGTTTATAACTTTGGGAGGCTATGCTGGAACGGGAAAAACCACGCTTCTCTCCTTTTTTCGTTGCGCGTTAAATAAAGAAAAGTCAAGTCTAAAAGTGGCGTTTTGTTCTTATACCGGCAAGGCCACGCAGGTTTTGCGCAAGAAGCTTTACGAGCACAAAGCCATGTTTAAAGACGATGAAATAAGAACCATTCACTCTTTAATTTATAAGGCGGTTACAAACGAGCGCGGGCAAATTGTTGGCTGGAAACGCCGGGGTAAAAGCGAGGTGGAGTTTGATCTTTTGGTGGTTGACGAGGCTTCCATGGTGGATGCGGAAATTTGGCAAGACCTTTTATCTTTTCAAATTCCTATTGTGGCAGTAGGCGATCACGGCCAGCTTCCTCCGGTGTCGGGCAGTTTTAATTTAATGGAAAACCCGCAACTACGGTTGGAAAAAATTCATAGGCAGGCGGAGGAAAACCCTATCATACAACTGTCCGTTATGGCGCGGGAGTATGGGGCAATTTTGCACGGCGACTATGGAAACGGTGTTAGAAAGCTAAACATGGAAGACGCTACTCCCCTGTTAGAGAACATTTTTATGAGTTTTACCGGCGAACACATGATTTTATGCGGTTACAATAATTCGCGGGTGCGGTTAAACTCGGTAGTGCGCGGTGCTTTGGGATTTGAAAGTCCTCTTCCGTGCGTAAATGATAGGGTAATTTGTTTGCGCAACAACCGCGAAAAGGAAATCTACAACGGCATGCTTGGTTATATCAAGGAAATAAAAAAATTGGCAGGCGATATGTATAAAGTCGTAATCTCTATGGATAGCTTTGGGGGCGACTTTTTATACGAAGGTCTTATTTCATCAGAGCAGTTTAATTCGTCGACCACACTAAACAATATTGCAGGGTATTCAAAAACTAAGGACACGGATCTGTTTGACTTTGGATATGCGTTAACGGTTCATAAAGCTCAGGGCAGTCAGGCAAAAAAGGTGGTGCTTTTTGAAGAGCGTTTCGGCAAGCAGGACGAAGATATGTGGCGTCGCTGGTTTTACACCGGAATTACTCGTGCAGAGGAGGAGCTTTTGATTGTAGGTTAGAAAGCCTTAGGTTTAAACCCACGCGAATTCCCCACTTTAATGTTTTTGCCATTTTGCGTGAGTACAAAAAGTCCTGCCTCTTCCGCCTTCTTTTTAAAATCAGGCGGGAAAGACATTCCTGCAATTGCTCCGAAAACATTTACATTTTTAAGGTCTGCTGAATAGCCTTTTCTAAATTTCGGCAGGGTATCGCCGACCAATTTATCAATATCGTTTATGTGAACTTTATGTTTAACCTCCACAACTGCAACATTTTCTCCGTTCTGCATTACAACATCGTATTCTTTTCCTCTTAAGTCTTTAGCGTGTCTGATAACCGTGTCGAATTTTAATCCTCCCAGCCTTTTTCTGGCTTCAAGGTTGTAATAAACGGCATCTTCAACTGCATCGGCAACATTATTTGCCAGATTTCCGTGCTGTTCCTCAAGTTTCTCCAAAGACAAACGAGTTTCACGCATTAATTTAGTATTTTCCTTTGTAGCTTCAATAATACGGTCGATTTCCTTCAACCGTGTTGTTGAGTCAGATTTCATTATCATGATTTTACATTAGCGCAAAAGGATTTTGTTGTCAACACTAATTGCTAGGATATTTAGAATAGTTTTTGTTGATCTGATGCGACTTGAGGTTTCTCATTTTGCGACTTTGAGTTTATCTGACGACTTTTCCCAGCGAGTCGCTTAATTTTTTGGTAAGCCGTCCATCTGCCCATTAACGCAAAAACTTCTAGCTCCAGCTCAATTTTTGTTACGGGAATTTTTAGGTTTTCCACCTTTATTTGCGTGATGTTTACAACATCGGCGTTATAAACTTTGCTCCAACCCTTTTTATTGTTAAAAATTTGCCAGTCGCCCATAATCTCCACATTTACCCCGTTAATCAAGAACTTTCCATAGTAGGACTTAAATTTTGGCGACTCTTTAAACACCACTTTCTCCACCAAATACTCCGATAGTTTTAAGTTGGCGTTTAGCGCCGTTTTTTCGTCGCATAAAATATCAATGTCATCCACATTCATGTCTAAACCTTGCAATACTAAGCTTGCGGTTCCTCTTATAGCGTATGCTTCGCCTTTTAGTTTTTCGTCGATAATTTTAATCGCTGCTTCAAGTTTCTCTTTGTTTATTGTCATTCTACGATTTTACAACTTTTGCGTGCTATTATTTAGGTAATGCAAGACACAAGTATTTACAAAAAATATTTTTGCAAAGGTAAAATAACCACTAGAGACGTTGCCGACTATATTGCGCAATGGTTACCGGATCATCAAAGGTTATTGAGAAATGTAAATAGGAATTCTAGCCCGTTGGAAAGGGAGCAAGATGGTGCAGCAAAGCGCGACATCGTAGCGGGTATAGAAGATAACAAGAGAGTAATTGCAAAGCTTTATAGTAACGACCCATTAAACCCGGATGATGTAAGGGAAGTTTTGATTTATCTAGAATCTGCGCAAAAAGCTATGCACGAACTACTAATAGATGAAGATGTAGTAGGTTTGGATAAATTTATTGATGAGCTGAGAAGCGAGAGCGGAAAGTCTTAGCGGTATAGGTATGTCTATTAGGTTTAAAGTTGGCGACATTTATATTTTTGGAAAGTTTTCAACGCCCTTTGCAAAGTCCGACATCGATTTAATTGTAGCCGACCCCACAACCGAGTTCCATATTTTGCGACATTATGTGAGTCTGCCAAATGAGTATAAAAAGTCCTTAATAGGTCAAAAATATTCTTATTACGATTATAAAAAGCAAGGTTTTACAGAGTCGGTCATTAGCGAGGAGGACGTGAAAGAAGGTCTTAAGACCAAGGGGTCAAAATTTTCTAATAATGTGGCAGGTATAGAAACGCCCAGAACGTTGTTGGTGCAGATAAGAAATCAACTTAAGAAATTAATTGGGAACGACTCGCTAATTTGGGTTGACCGTGGAAGTTACCAAACGGTGGCTTTTACTTTTAATTATGATAAAGAAGTGGGTTACTTGGATTTAATTAATATTGCTACGCTGACGGAGGAAGAAAAAGCTCATATAAAGAAAGTCCCAAGAGGTAGTTCGGCTGGTGAGGACGATATTGTTATCCAAACAATTTCCGGAATTATTAGAAAGCCCACAAAAAGTATTGCGGTGGAGTTAACAAAAGTGGCGGGTCGATCTTATTTAAGTGTTACGGCGTATCCGGGAACCCTGTCGCCCGATTTTCCAAGTTTGGGACAAAATACGGAAGAGCGTGAATATTGCAAAGAATTTTGGGACGACCGTGTGTTTATAGTATGAGTAACGTTGAATTGGTTTTAAAGCTTAACGGTTAACCTAGCCTACGCTAAACCTCTCCCCATCCAGCCATGACGGTAAATTCTATTCAAACTAGAGTCAAGCCCCTTGATATTTATTGCAAGTATTGTAAAAAGGATAAACTGGGGAGGGTGAACCGGCAGGGTTGCCGGCATAACTTAAGAGATTATTGGCTCCGAAAGGAGTGGGGCTCGGGACCCCCGCCCTCCGCCAGTGAAAGTTCAAAGTTAATTGATTTGACAAATTAGTACTTATTTGCTAATCTTCCGTCATAATCTCTTAAGTTACGCTCCTTAAAGGAGTCACCAAAAAGGAAATCCGCAAGGGTTTCTTTTTTTGTGCTTTGGTACCGTTGTTGATGTGACTAAATAGGGATTTTTTGGTACATTAAGCCGTATGGAAGACTTACACGAGCGCCTAAGCATCCTTAGAAAAAAATTAAATATAGAATCAAAAAAGGATGAAATTTCCAGTCTAAAAGATAAAATGCAAGACGATTCCGTTTGGCAAAACTGGGAAGAAGGTAAAAAAATTGCCAAAGAACTTTCTGATTTGCAAAAAGATGTGGAGGATTTTGAAATGCTGGAGTTGGTATCGGAGGATAACAATCCAGAAGAATTTGAACAAGCTTTGTGGGAAGTGGAAAAGAGAACTTATTTAAGCGCACCACACGATAGGAGTGCTGCGATCTTATCTATTCATGCCGGGCAGGGCGGAACGGAGGCCATGGATTGGACGGAAATGCTTTATAGGATGTACACGCGCTTTTGCGACCGTAAGACTTGGAAGCACGAGGTTTTGTCTATGACGCCGGGAGATGAGGCGGG
>Ga0265292_1001199_pt1 | contig 24577 bp, 27 predicted proteins | sample Munlanlewell296A_FD_189080 | JGI IMG/M metagenome (GOLD analysis project Ga0265292, IMG submission 189080) | Leachate microbial communities from a municipal landfill in Southern Ontario, Canada - Leachate well 296A | ecosystem: Engineered > Solid waste > Landfill > Unclassified | place: Canada... | reverse complement strand
TTGAACCAGGTGCAATTGGTGTGATTAACATTTGTTGTGATACGCCCACCTTGGCGTTTGGATTCACTGTCGGGCGTTTTAACGCATTTGTTGTTTGTGATTTTTTGGGTACAGCTGATTCAGGAATATCAGAAACATTTTGACCCATGAACCATGTATAAACCAACCCAGCAATTATTAGTAATATCAAAAGAATAACGATTGCAATTGCTATATTGCGTATATATTTAACAATACGCTTTTTGACAACTTTAGTTTCTTTAATCTTTGTTTCCGTATCTGTCATTTATCCTACTTGTAAAAAAATTCGCAATAGTATTATTTGGTTATTATAATTATTTTTGATTCTTGTATTTTACGATTGAACTAGAAACTTTGCTGTCTTTTTTGAGGTTTTCAAAAAACAGTATTTGATTTTTGCTAATAACCATCTCATCAATCGGACCATGAATCTCGTTACCTAGTTTGATTAATTGAACATCTGATGTAGTTTTGTCAGTTGTTTCTTGTGGGTTTGTTGAATCAGTTGTTTTTGCTTGCAAGTAAAAAATATCCGTTAATTTCATATATTCACTATTTAAAGGATGTAGATTGCCAAAATAAACTTGACCATTAGTAAGGAAAACTGCTTGATATTTATCACCATCTATATTTGAACCCGTGCTAGAACGATATAAAAATAAACCTCCAAATGCAAGTATGGCGATAGCTAACACTACACCTATAACAATAGTGACAAGTTTCATTTTATTCTTTTTCGTTTTTCCATGACGACCTGAATTATTTACATTAACTGGTACATTATCCATTCAATATTTCCCCTCTTTAATCACCATTTTCGTTAAAGTAATTATAGCATAAGGGATATTTTGTATCAATTAATATATACCTAAAATGAGGTATCTGAACTACCAAACAACAATATAATTGCGTTTACTATAATAAATGAATATAATTAATTCGAATTTTATACTTGAGTTGGCGCAGGACTAGTTGGTGCAACATCTGCAACTTTATTAAATGAATCTTGGATTATTGCTTGACCAATAAAACCTAAAAGAAGCATTAAAATAAATGCTAATACACCACTCATTTTTCCGTTTGTAACTACTTCTACACCTTCACCGTATTTCCACATCCACCAAAAATTGACAATAGGTACAATTATCAACCAAGCTGTTGGAATTTTTGCTCCATTTTCGTTCATCTCACCTTTTGTTTTTACCATCCAATACAAGGAATAAATTCCAAAAGTTATTAGAGGTAATAATAATACTGCGATTACACTTCTCTGTTTCATATGATAGTTCCCCGCTTATTAATTGTTATATTTATATTAGCACTAATTTATATATAACATAAGCCAGTTAGCTATTTATTTTTCCATCTTTGTTGATAATTTAGAATAATCGACTTCTTTGCTAGTGTGTGTCTCAACAGATTTAGCAATTTCAGCGTATATTGAATCGACAATTTCGGCTGGGCAATTTGTTTTTAGCAATTCCTGCACATCCAAAACTTCACCAATTTCCATTTCCCATCGATTAGTTACTGGAGAATTTATTAATGTTGCTCCAACAATATCATCAAAATGTTTTACCAATTCAGCCGATGCTGGATCAACACTTGGAATTTCATAATGATCTAATCTGCCGTTTTCATCTAGATAAGGAACAATTTGTTTCCCAGTTAGTGCAGCATCCAGTTCAAGTCCACCTTTTTTTAAGTCTTGTTTTAAAACTTTCATAAATAATGCATTGCCTAGCATCATTGCACCTTTTGGTACCTCGTGTTTTTCAGCACTAGCACTTTTTGGATACGAAAAATATATATTTGATGAAGGTCTAAAATGATCAACAATTTTTTTACCACCATATGATTGACGTGTCATTAGTTTGTTTAGTAGTACACCGCCCATGTCTATTTTTGGTCGATCTTTTTTCGTTTGAAAACGTAAAGCTTTAATATAGCCAAGTTCAGGAAAAGTAAAATGCGAGGTAACTACCATAGTGTTTTTACCATCTTGATGATTAGCTTTTAATCTTTCAATTAATGGACTTGGGTCTTCCACTGAAACTGGTTGGTTTTTCATTTGATTGAGTAATCTGCGATACGCAAACGCCCCAAGTGAGCGCGCCATCATTACATTAATACCGCCATAATACAGTACGTCAGGAATTTTCGGATGAGGGTCAAGTGCATCAAGTTTTGGTACATAAATACTTTGTTCAGGATGTTTATTTAAATCAAATTCAAAAGGAACCAGCTGAGCACCTTCACGACCTGACATATCTTCTAACCAAGAATCATAGGCGCTATGAAGCTCTTCCGTTGGATCTCCCCAACGGTCATAGTATTTCGTATAACCATTACACAACTCTTCAGACATAACGAATTGATATTATACTATAAAAATGCGTTATTGTGAAGGGTTGTTAGACTAAATATCTATTGACCATTTTTGATGGAATTGGTAACAGTTGTCATATCAGAATCTGATAATTGGTAGTCATATATAGTGAATTGTGGTATAAAACCATTCAAGAAAGTTCCTCCCCCAGCACTCCCAATATATATTTGAGCTGGCAATGAGCCTGGTATAGTCAAACTTGAATCCGTAGTTTTTAATGTCCCATCCAGATAACTTTTTAAATTATTTGCTGTCCAACTCATTGAACTTAGCCAATAAACATCAGCCGTTGGATTAAATGTATAGTTTGCAATTCCATCACTCGCAAAATAATTCTCCATTCCACCCCAAACATTTGAACGAATGAAGTAAAAATTTGGAGGTATTTCTATGTCCATTAAGCTTCTATAAAAATAGCCTAGCCCTGATTGATTTGAAGAATCTTGCTTAGCTAAAATTAAAACTGAACCTGAACCTGTTTTCCAATTAGTCGGAAGGACACTTACTACATCCGAATCTCGACTAACCACTGTAGTCAGCGTTGGTATATATGACGTTACAAAAGACCCTTTTTCAACTTGAACTGCATCAAAATACACGCTATTTAAATTTGAGCTACCATTAGTATGTACTAGTCTTAATTGAATTGTTCCTGTTGCAGTGGATGTAAATGTACCACTAAGTCTTTCCCATTTGCCAGAACCACTATGACAGGCTTGAGACATATTAACCGAACCAGTATACGTATATATACATGCTGTATTCGAAGTGTTCGCCCAAGCCCAAGCCGAATAACTATATACAGTTGAGTTTTCTAATCCCGACAGACTATTATATACATTGGATTCACTAACCGCTTGTGTTCTAGTAATTTTTAGCGAATAACTGCCATAAACTGATTTATCTGTCGATGTAACTGACGACCCATTTGCAACATATTGATGATGCCAGTCTGACATTATATTTTCAAAACTGCTTTGTAACACATAGTTTGTCCTACCCTCTTCAATCAAAGATTCATTGCCATTTTTTCCATCAGAACGTGGGTTAACACCTAATTTATTTGCTGGAACATCATATATTCTTTGGGTGTTTGGGTCATAAATAGTTTTTGCACTTGCCCGATTTACGGTAGCTGATTGTTTACCGACCAAATCGTAGTAATTACCATAATGATCACCTTCAAACACAGCTATCCAGTCAGCAACTGGATTTAATAAAGCAGGACTAAGAGCTGTTGGCTTTGATGTATTAGTCACAATATAGCTATAACCAAGACTTGGGCTACTGGCTGTTAATGAATAGGCTTGAAAATCTGGCCCCGAATTTGGCACATATACAAATGTATTACCATTACTCACTTTTAAGCAATACCTCACATCAGGTGGACTTGGGCAATAAATACCTCCAGAAAGAGAAATAGAATCTGGATATTTACCATAATCTACATAATAAAGTTTTAATTGAGTTGAAGCATTATTCAAATCCGACTGCAACGCAGAAACAACTGCTTTTTGAGATATACCTGAATATGTAACTAATGTTATTGCCGCCAGTACCCCAATTACTACAATTACTACTAGTAATTCGACAATTGTAAAACCAAAAGAATCGTGCAATTTTGCAACTTTCATAAAGTAATTTTAGCATAACAGAGATTGATGATATAGCCTCACAATTATAAATTTGTGCTTACGGTAAAATATTAATGGCATATATGCAAATATAATGTTAGAATATTACTATTATGACAAATAGTTTTGAAACTTTTAAAAACGAGAAAGTAGCTATTGTTCACGATAGCGCTTCTTCACTACCAGATATATATAGAATTGGATACGAAGGACTTGTTGAAGTCCCCTTCAAATTAAACACTGTTGTTAATGGCCAAGACAAGACCTGGTCGGACAATCCGTTTGAATCCGATGAAGAGAAAAATGAATTTCTTTATCATCTTACAGCAGGCCAAGTCCTGACTTCACAACCAATCCCAGATGATTACCAGACGGTATTCGAAAGCATAATAAAAACTGGAATAACAGAAATTGCCGTGATACCAATGAGTAAGGGTATGAGTGGTTCGATGAATTCTGCAGAACAAGCCGCAGAAAAACTTAAGGATATGGCAAATATATCTGTTGCCGATATCAAAACAGTATCAATGGCTCAGGGGTTATTAGTGACACAAGCTGATATAGAAAATAAAAGAGGTGAATTCGACAGTGCAGACGAAGCTGTTGATAGAGTTAACGAGTTATCCAAGCGCGTCTTTGCAGTCCAAGCATTCTCAGACCTAGAACATTTAAGAAGAGGTGGGAGAATTGGTAAAGTAGGAAGTGTTGTAGGTGGAGCGTTCAACATCATCCCTATTATTGGGGTAAATGAAGAAGGTATTTTAAAAACGTTCGAAAAGAAACGAGGCTGGAAGCAGGCTCAGAATGCAATGATAGAATATGTTTCTAGAAATGTCGGAGAAAAAGCCGTACGTCTGGCCATAGTTCATTTCGAACCAGATACAGTTGAACTGCAGGCACTACGCGAAGCAGTCGATATAAAAGGCTTTAATATTGCAACCGAAGAAGTATGCTCTGATGGCACAGAAAAAAAGTACGATACTCTAGAAGGCGAAGAGCATATGGTTCTGGCTACTCACTCAGGCCCAGGTGTCATCGGCGTTGGCGCATTAGTTGTTGAAAAATAATCTACAACAATAGAAATTTTTACTTGATTTCTTTAACTGGACTTGTTGATGAATTTTTACTATTACTTTTAATCTTCATAAAAATCAGCCACAACCCAAATATAAGTCCTATTAATCCGATTACGTCGCCAATACCGCGAACTACACCACCAATCATCAAATCATTTTCAAGCCAACCAAATTGACCGAAAATATAATTCCAATCGTGCTGAACAGAATTACCGGGACCAATCAATGGTAATAACTGACTACGAGCATCAGCCATATATCTACCGACATTATTCATAGATAGCATCAACCAAAGACCCGCAAAAACACTGGCAAAATATGATTTTGACTTTAGTGTTACAAATAAAAGTAAAACCGAAAATATTAATTCTCCTATTGACCCAGCTGCAGCAACTAAAATTGGTGGTGCAAATGAAAAAACTATATGTGATGCTTCATGAATGCCAAACCCAATAAAATATAGACCATTAATAAACAAATTATTTGAATCTTCAGCTTTAAATCCTATTATTTGTGTAAAAAGATAAACAAAAAATATCCATCCAACAATGTATAGCCACAAAGGTAATAGCATAAAATTATTTTTAGAAAAATCTTTAGTTGTCATCTATACCCTGCACAAAATTTGGCTTTATTTTGAAGTTGAATCACGATTTTCTAGTTCTCCAATCTTCCATATTTTGTCAGCTTTTTTACCACTAATAACATTACTAAAAACACGAAGTAATCGAGTGGCATTAGCCGTTGTAGTAAATTCACGATTATTAAATTTTTTGGCTAATTTTCGAGTACTTTTTGTTATTGCCACAAATTTTTCTTTATTCATCATTAAATCATAAATAAATGATGACCCACGTTCTACATCATAATCTGGTTTATCATAATCAAGTACAAGACCTGATTTGCCTTCCACAACCTGTAATGACATTCCGCCACGATTTGATACAACCACAGGAACACCATGACGAATCCAATCACTAATTCTAGTTTCACAACCTTCTGCATCTGAAGTTTGCAATGCCACGATTTGGGAAAATTGTCGACTAGCCTTAATTTTTGTCTGATGCATGAGAGCATTTATTGCTTGATAATTGTGACGAAGAAGCATAATGATTATATCAATTTTTTCTAAAGGATACTTTTCTCGTCTTATTTTTAACATCTTTTCATACATAGGCAAACCGCTAGGATCATCGACCGACCCATTACCAACTATAATTATTTGCGGTAATTTTGCTTCTGCAACACCGCCATCACGCATTTTTTGCCTAGTTTTTACTCCTAATTCTATAGCTTTGTCCATGCCTTTAGATTCATCAAACCGTGCAATTAAAATGATTCTGCGTCGCTGGGTATCAATCTGACTCTGTACATCTTCTAATCGTCCCATTTTTACAAATTCTTTATTTATATTCGATATTTCATGGTTTATGAATTCTATGCCGGACCTTATTTCTTTTTTATTGAGAAACCGATTTAAATCATCGCGTGGTTCGACAGTTGCAGGCGCAAAAAATGTTTTATCATACATACCTGGGTATATAAATTCTTTGACAGGATGATTTATAACAGCATCAACTTCCCTAATGCCACATTCATCCAATATATATGAGGCAACTTCACCCTGTGGCGTAGATGAATCAGACATCAATTTATTGCTAGTATCAATATGGCTTCGCCAAACCCATTTTACATGCGGATTAACCACATCAATATATTTTTTCAAAGGTGCAGGCTGAGGGTCATCTATCACAATAATATTAGCCTTTTGTATTGTAGGTTGATCTGTCAAAATTTCTGCGTTTTCTTTATTCCATTTTTTATGTATCGATATACCCATATTAGTAATCCGCTCTCCCAGAGCTGATTGACGTTGTAATATATTATGCATTTGTTTTGTAAATATGAATGGGTTCGCATCAAGAGGGTTTTTTCTACCAGTCATTACATACCAATGAGCTTCAATACCTAACAGATTTAATAAATGAATTAGTGGAGGTCGTAACATTGCAACCCCACCACCTTCCATAGTTGGATTGATAAAAACAACCGACTTCCCTACCATAGGTTTAGCCCATTTTTCTAACAATCTCCAATCCACAGTTAAAGTCATATTACGATAATCTTTCAATGATATATCACTACTTACAATTACCTCGTATGTTGTTGGATTACGAGATACTTTGAATGATTCATTGTTGCGAACTGTAACAATATTCCTACGCAAAAACGTTAAGGGTGCAGACATGTCAACTAGATTTGAAAAAATATTTTTGTCTTTTGTTTTTGTCATGTGTTAATAATAACACTCAAGCTAAATATTTTGTTACCGTCAGTACGTATTTTATTTTTTATAAAAATAATCTCTTTGATTTTTGCTTAATTTCTCGCAGGCATATCGCAACATCACCCTTGGCATGTCTGCAACATTCTTTTCTAAAAAATCTGTTAGAATTTTTTCATCGACCCTACTACCAACTTCACGCAACATCCAACCAACAGCTTTATGAATTAAATCATGTTTATCGTTTAATAGTATGGTTGATAAATCAATAGTCGAATTCGCTTCACCAGTCATGATATATACAGATGTGCTCATAATTGCTACCCGTCTTGCCCACAAACTTTTGCTTTTTGCTAACTGGTATAAAATCTTACGATTAGAAAATCGATTATATTCACCGACTATTCGACCGGCACTAACATCGACAATATCCCAATTATTTATCTTGTTATTTTCTAGTTCAAGAATATACAAATCATAAATCTGTTTTCTAAATTTTTCGTCGGCTTTTTTATATTGATTGCAAAGTATTATTACAGCAGCCATACGGTATTCATGTACATTACTTTCAAGTAATTTTTTTACTTCTGAAATTGGTAAAGTCTTAAATTGTTTGCAAACTTTTCGGATATTTGGCACTCGAACACCAATAAATGTATCGCCTTCACCGTATTCGCCTTTTCCAGTTTTGAAATACCTTTGCAAAGACATAGCATAATTTTTATTAGCATGTTTGTTCAATTCATTAACAAAATCTTCAGCAATCATGATTTAGGCGCTATAAAGTCCAGTTAAAGTTGCCGTCTCAATTATGTGCCCTTCAATTGCCGTTAGTAAATCAGAACGCATCGTATTTCTTGATAAATCAAGATTTGCACCCAAGCAGTACAAATAAAAAATATATCTATGTGTTCCGCTGGGAGGTTGAGGCCCAGTCCAACCTGATATTTGTCTATCATTCAAACCTTGCACGGATTCAGACGGAAATGTTCCTTCTAGAATTTCTGATATTTCTGGACTAATTCCCCAAACTACCCAATGAGTGAATCCTCCTTCAATCGGTGCATCGGGATCATGACAGACCAACGCTAAACTTTTTGCATCATTTGGAATATCAACAAAACTCAGTGGAGGACTGATATCACCACCATTTTTTGAATACTTTGCAGGTATAAAATCACCGTCTTTAAATGCGCTACTAGTAATCTCCATAACCTAATTTTACATCAAAAATATTTATCAAACTAATTATTGCTTTCTAGTATTTAGCCGTTAGCTACGACATTGACAAAGAACATATTTAGTGTTATGCTAACAGATAACAAATCTTAAATAAAAATATGGCTAAAAATATATGGAAACACTAACCCTATCTGAAAAATCTGACGCTAAAACTCCACAAGAGTTAGAAGTGCCAACAGATGAAACAATCCCAAACCGTTTTGAGCTTGAGCCAGTCCAACAATCATTATTTAAAAGAGACGAAAACGGTAAATTAAAGTTTGATGATAGTACGTTCGTCGATTGTGATTTTTCAAACATAGAAGAAATATCTGCCCTCGGTCAGGAATTGGTATTATCCATAAAGGACACATTTGGTGAACTAGAAAGTCTTGATGTTAATACGATAACTTTAGATCAAGTGAGGCAAGCATTCGGTGGTATCAAAGAGAATTTTTGTTTAAATGATGTTTTCGACGTGGCTTCACTTATCAATAGTACTAAATTCCACAACAATAATAAAACATATTTTTACAAAATAATATTTATGCAAAACATGCTCAAAATGGATTATGCCACAAGGCTAGCTAATGAAGCACGACAATATTTAGAATCAGATGAATCATCTATGGAAGATTTATCGTTTGTATTTGGAAAATTTGATAATATCGCGTTTATATTAGATAGAAGCGATAATAATCTGGCTATTTCAGAAATAGCATTAGAATATTTAAAACAATACCCAGAAATTATAAGTGACAAAAAACAGATTTTCAGGTGGTTGACGCGTTTTTATAAGTACGATTCAACAATAAAAGATGGTACCGAGACAATCACTAAAATATTGTGTGATAATAACCCTGACTTGGTTGACAAGGATGAAGCGACTAAACAGATTCAAATAGATTATATAAAACGCTATTTCTATTTATATTTATCTAGCGGAAGAAAAGCTCCAGATATAGAAAATAATTATGAGAGTTTAGTTGCTATAGAAAAACAGATACCTGGTATAGCCAAATTTTTAGAAGAAGAATTGGGTGTTATTGATTTCGGACGTTACCCTGAACAATTATTATTAGATCAATATTTGCTAAAAGATGATCTTGACAGTCCCTATGGAGTGTTATTGTACCCCAAGAGTGACCACAATGGTGCATTTCATGACAGTCAATTTGTTTTAGAAGAATTTTATGAAGAGATTAAATCGCTAGGGTTCAACTTAAGAATATCGGAAAGAGACGGAAAATTCGGTGCCGCCAGATCACTATTAGGGTTTAATAAAAAATACGGTGACAAACAAAAAATTTCTTTTGCAATCGTTGGTGGACACGGAACAGAAAACTCTATACAATTTGGCGATGAAATCTTAACTACAGATGAGAATGGATCACTTTACGCAGAAGATTTGACTGGTAGCGGTATTCAAAGGGCTCTTAGCAGCGAGTTCTTTATCGAAAAACCAACATTAATTTTAAGTTCATGTAGTACTGGTGTCGCAGAAGGTATTGGACAAAATATTTCCGGAATAACTGACTTTGAAGTAATTGCACCCGATAGATCTACTAGTTTATCAAAAATAAACATTACCTTAGATGATGATAAAAAGCTTCATTTTGAAGTTGAATATCATGACGGAGAGGATGTTGATATCAAATACGTTGGTGGACATAAAGTTCCTGATGAAATAGCAGATTTTTAAGCTTCCGTATATTGACAAAGTTTGAATACAGTTTATAATTAGTTAGTCCACTTAAAAACACGTACCTACTGCTAGGAGAAGCCATGACTGTCAAGAAGTGTGCTTGGCCTGGCTGCAAGTGTCCTGTCTTTCAGACCGGAATTTGTGGCGAGCATCAGCTAGCTATCATGCTGGCTGTGCGATTCATCATCTCGACGTGTGAAGAATACCAACTCACACGCAAGGATGCAATAGTGTTGGGCATCAATCTGGGCCCAACAATAACCACAAAAGAGTTTCCGCACGGACTGTACGAGATTCTCGAGTCTGTACCAAGTCAGGTTGCTGTAGCACTATTCAAAAGTCTTGGTTCGTCAGAAAGGTATGCCTATAGTAAGGCTGCCAAACTACGCCAAGGCGATAAAGTGCCAACGATATCATTAGTTCGTGCAGTCGTTGCGGGACAGTACTGGGTCTCTGTCAGTGTGGCAGCTGAACAAATAGGTGTTTCGCACCGATATCTGCGACACCTGATCTACGAAGATCGTAACGAGAGCCTGATGAAACTGGCCATTACGAACTTCCTAGCAAAAAGCCTGCTGGGGTTCAGCAAGAACACACTAACAGAACTTGAAACAATTCTGGAAGGAGTGGACAAAAGGCGGGGGCGCTAAGCGCCCCCGCTATTTAAATTTAACTAGTTGAAATAAACCCTTACTAGGTTTGTAAACTTTGTCAGGAAATTTTTCGGTAAGTTTCCAAATACAACCATTTATCGTTTTCGGGTGAAGGCCGGCATCTGACTCCTTTATCTTTGAAATCAAATCCGTCCACCGTATCCCCTCTGGATTCTGTTCAAGTAACTCGAATGCTTTTGCATTTATGCGACCTGTTGCTGTAGATAAGTCCATATTGTACTTTCTTAGTATCAAAACTATCTTTAAAAATCGTCAATAACAAGCTTTTTCATCTGCATCATTTTGGCATATGCACCCGGTCTTTTCATCAATTCTCCCATGTTCTCAGGTATAATTTGCCAGCTTAGACCATACTTGTCTTTACACCAGCCACATTGTTCGGACCCTGGCACACTAGATAGTTTCCCCCAATAGTAATCAATCTCTGCCTGATCTTTACAGGTAAATGCGAAGGAAATGGCTTCACTAAATTTAAACTCTGGCCCTGCATTAATAGCAGTAAACTGCTGTTTTCCAATTTCAAAATCTACAGTCAGTACCTTACCCGCCAAGCCAAGTTGAAAATCGGCTAGACCCTCATCTGCACTATTTGGATAATTGACGGTAGAAATTATTTTACTGTTTGGAAATACTGATACATAAAAGTCTACGGCATTTTTGGCATTACCGTCGAACCATAGATTTGGTGTAATCTTTTGCATAATATTACCTCCTCTCAGTTACATCTATCTACTTCTATTATATCAAAATATGATTCTTGCTCAGTCTTGTGAGGTCTAACAACAAACAACACGTTCTGCTAATCTAATTGTATGGTATTCAATCATTATGCAAAAATTAAATACATCCTACAGCAACAACCATCAGGCTGGTATATCAAAGTTATAAATATGCCAACAACAGCCAAGAAATTTAACGGTGAAGTAAGAAAATATGATTACTATTACAGAATATACGATCACAATAATGAACCAATCAAGTATTGTAAGTTTCAACAGCTAGATAGTTTATCAAAGATACTTCAGATCCCCGTGCCAGACTTGCCGATAGTTGAATAAAATTATTAAATAATTCCATATAGGTTTTAGTTTCTTGTATATATAATAAGGTTAGAGGGGGTATATAAAATGGTCAAACAATGTCAAAGTTGCGGGATGCCACTACAAACCACTAAAGCTGGTGATTGTCGAGGCACAGAATCGAATGGTACAAAAAGTGAAAAATGGTGCAAGCTATGCTACGAAAACGGAGAATTTATTGGACCAAGTTGCACTTTGGAGGAAATGAAAGTTATCGTAGACAATGCTCTAAAGGAACAAGGAAGTGGCAAGTTAATGAGATGGATGGCTCAAAAACAAATCCCAACTTTAGAACGCTGGAAGACTAAAAAATAGAAAAATGCGACTGGACATCGCCTTCGGCTCCTCCGTTTGCTCATAAAAATATGTAAACACATTTTTGTTTCGCTGCACTACGCCGAACCAGTAACTATCGCCAGCTTTGCTGGCGAGTTCCTGGTTAGAATGCAGTGCATCGGAGCCACGTAAAAACCCCACATTACTGTGGGGTCTATACGTGGCTCCGGCGACTGGACTCGAACCAGTAACCTCGAAGTTAACAGCTTCTTGCTCCACCATTGAGCTACGCCGGAATACAAAGGTTATTATATCTCAATAACTCTTGTGAGACAACAGGATTATATATTAGAAAAAGCTATTTTTTGCCGAAAATCGACTTGATTTTACCCATAAAACCAGTTGATTGTGGTTGTTCTACAATTGGTTGAGGCGTTTGAACGGGTTCAGGTTGTGGCTGTGGTTGTGGTTGAACATCCTGTACTGGTTCTTGATATGAGGTTGGCTCAACAGGTGCTGACATTGGAGGTTCAGAATAACCTTCTACTGCTGGGGTTGGCTCAACTGGTGCTGACATTGGGGGTTCAGAAAAGCCATCTGCAGATGGAGTTGGGTTTAGTGGTGCGGGTGGTGTCATTGGTGAATCCACAGGTGTCTCTGTTGGATAATCCGTTGGCTCTACTTGCGGTGGAATCCCTGTGTTATTATCAGGAATATTTTCATTATCTGGTTGCATATTGCCTCTTTCCTATATTTGATTTTATTCTAACATCTAATATAACAAAATAAACGCTAGAGGTATACAGTTTTTAAAATAGTTATAAATTTGAGGATTATTTGTAGTACAATATACTTATGGATGATTCTTTTTACACAACATCAAGTAGTACAACACTATCAGCAAGCGATTCGGCAGCATTAGCCGGAATAATGCTATCAATTTTTCTTTTTGTTCTAATATTTATTATAGTTTTTTACGTCTTTACTGCTATTTGCCTAGGAAAAATATTTAAAAAAGCTGGCAAAGAATCGTGGCCCGCATGGGTGCCTTTTTACAACTCGTGGATACTATTTGAATTAGGTGGTCAAAATGGAGCCTATATACTATTCCAGTTCGTGCCTTTCGTCGGAAATATAATATTCATGGTTTTCCAATTTATTGCTATGTATAATATTGGGCTAAAACTTGGTAAGACTGGCATATTTATTTTATGGGGTATTTTTCTGTCACCAGTTTGGTATGCTTGGCTTGCGTTTGATGACTCAAAATGGAACAACAATCCAATCCCAACACCTACAAATCCATCAACACCTATCGCTACAACGACCTAAATTATGGGTTGTTTTTGACGTAGTCAATCAACCTTGTTTTCATTGCAACGTGCGCGCCTTTTAATCCCAAAACTTTCAATGCGCCAACAAGTACATACAACTCATCTAATGTTTCCGAACTATGCAATTTATCAAGTTCATCAAATTTACTGGTCACAGCGTTAATAATCCATTTTTCCTTAGCAGGAGTTGGAGTTTTGTTCAGTGGCGCATCATCCAAATGAGTCGTTACAACTTCTAATGATCTAGCCGATCGATCACGTTTCCTTAGATAACCTTTTGCCATTAATCCATCAATGTGAACCGCCACTGTTGAAACTGATTTATAACCTAAGGCACGCATAATTTCACGATAACTTGGGCCATAGCCATGTCCTTGGATAAAACTATCAACAAAATTCAACAGTTCCCTTTGGCGTTTACTTGATCGCTCAGTCATGATTCAATTATAGTCCTTTTTTCTGAATCTGATGTCTACTTCCTAATACAATCGCCGCCAACCCCCACCATATAATTCCAACCGTATCATCAACCCAAACTGGTAATAATATTCCAATTAAAGCCAACCCAATCCCACTAGCAAATACACCAAGTGCCAACCAATCATCGCGTAGTTTCCATAACCTAATCATTATTGATACAAAGATAAACAAAAATAATGCCAACCCCAGCCAACCGACTTCATGTGCCACGAACAGATATTGATTTTCGATTATTTCAGATTTATTCCCCATTATCGAGGCTGACCCAGTGCTACCGATACCTGCCCCTAATGGCTGTCTAAGTAGTTGGATATAGCCGTCAATTAATGAAATAGTATGGCCTTCATTTGAATTTACGCTACTATCTCCATTTGGGTTTTCATGTAATATTACATTTGATATAAAGCTAGTACCGCGAATCATAAACAATCCGCCACTAATTAATACCATTAATATTCCTATGATTATCCATTTTTTTGTAGACATTTTTTTGAACATAGTAACAGCCAATACTATAAATATTGCTACAGCCGTCGCAATCATCGCACTACGCGAATAACTAGCCCACAAAACAACTAATCCACATACTAATAAAATAGAGATTGTCGTTAGTTGCCATTTATCTTTGATATATTTACTCTTTGCAATTACTGCCACTAACAAAGTTAGTACCAAACCGGCATACGCCCCTAATGGATTTGGCCCACGGAGTGTACTGTTAATTCGAATAAATTCTTGATTTTGATCAACTGTTAGATATGGACTAATTGTATTTATGTTATAGCCAATATACTTCAATAAATCATGGGGTAATATTAATACCTGCAACAAACCAAATATTAATACAATCAATGCTCCAGCCACGCCGACTTGAATAAATAATTTCCTATAATTTGGATATAGTTTAATAGCAATATATACCAAGGCAAAGAATAGTAGATATCGTAAATTAATTAATAATCCGGCAACACTCGAATTCAAACCCTGATTCATATAAAACAAAAGTAACAGATGTAAAAATGCATAAATTGCGATTGCAATTATTATTGGATCACGTAATATGTTGAACCGCTTGGTTTTATATAACAAATATAACGCCATAAATCCCGAAACAAACATCAATACTTCTTTCCAAGATTTAATTAGCAATGAATAATCAGGAAACAAAGTTCCAAACCCAACACTCAGCGGTGCATGCAATACAATTCCTCCGAAAATAACCAGCAAAATCCCGATATATATCTTGCCAATTATCCCAATTGTATTTTGTTTTTTATTAGCTACCATCTATTTACTACTATCTACGACTTTTCTAATTTTGGTTATAAATAAACTTTTATCAAAACGTTTAGCTTTACGGCGAAGCGTGCCGGGCAGGAATGTTATTTGCTCGGCTTTTTGTATTGCCTCGACAACAGCGTTGACACTTTGTTCGTAGAACAGTACGCCACTTTCGCCGTCTTGAACGATATCAAGTGCACCGGCTTTTCCGTAAGTAATAACAGGTGCACCGGCAGCAAGCGCCTCTACTTGTACAATACCAAAGTCTTCTTCGGCGGCATAAATCCAGCCTTTGGAAGAATTGAGTGCCTTTTCAAGCTCGGTGTCTGATGCGTCACCAAACCTGTCCTTGCAAAAAGTTATAGTAGGGCCAGCTATAGACTTTAACTGATCGTGAGCAGGGCCATTACCGAATACTTTTAGAGGAATATTTAGTTTTGTACAAGCGGCAACAACTAGGTCATAGCGCTTATAGGGTAATTGCCGCCCCATGGTCATGTAATAGTCACCGCGTTCGCGTGCAGGTTCAAAACGGTTAATATCTACCGGTGGGTGAATGACTGTTGATGACTTACCGTAGTACTCTTTAATCCGTTTTTGGGTTTCGGTAGAATTGGCGATAAATATATCAACTTTTTGAGCTGCTTTGTAGTCGAGCTTGCGTTGGTGAGGGACAAATAACGGAATTAACAAACGAATAATAGGGTCAAGTTTACCGTAGCCAGGATTCTTTTTGTACTCCTTGTAGTGGCTCCAGTAGTAGCGGGCGGGTGTGTGGCAATAAGAAATAATCACTTGGTCTTTCCGGGTTTTTCTAATTTGATTGGCATTAAGATACGAGCTGGTAATGATAATATCAAACTCACTAAGATCAAGATTGCGAAATGCCTTTACCTGAAGCGTGGGAAATAATTTGTACATTTTGCGTATTTTTTTAGGAAACTTTTGAAGCCAGGTTGTACGCACGTCGAGTTTTTTGAATTCTGGCAGAACGCTGTCTTCATCATAGATGGCTGTATAAATAGGGGCATCTGGAAAAGCGTTATGTAGTTCGTACACAACTCGCTCTGCCCCGCCCATAACAGTTAAAAATTCTGCAACAATAGCTATTTTAGGCGAACCCATTATTTGGCTCCAGTTTTTCGAAGCACAACTCCGATTGTTTTGAACAATATTTTTATATCTAACCAAAATGACCAGTTCTGGGCATAATAAAGCTCCAGTTCGATACGTTCTTCAAATGTCAGTTCACTACGGCCTGATACTTGCCATATCCCAGTAACACCAGATTTAACACTATGCAATAGTGCTGTTCGACCATGTGCAAGTTTTGTTTCCTGAGGCAAAATTGGCCTAGGTCCAACTAAACTCAAATCCCCTTTTAGTACGTTAAATATTTGTGGTAATTCGTCTAGCGATGTCGCACGCAGGAATTTTCCAAATCGTGTAATACGCGGGTCGTTCTCGACTTTGCGATTTTTTTCATATTCAACCACTAAATCATCTCGTCCCATTTCACGAAAATCTTCTGCAGCATCACGTTTGCCGTATTTTGCATCCATACTACGGAATTTGATTAGTTTAATTGGTTCCGAAAAACGACTAAGGCGCTGACTAATATAAAACGCAGGGCCTGGATCGGCAATCTTTTTAATTACGTAAATTACCAGTAGTATCGGCGATAAAATAATAGCCAGAATTAGACTGACAACAAAATCAAAGCAACGTTTAGCAATTGCGCCCCAACCAACAAGTGGTGTTTGATAGACAGATATCATTGGATAACCTAGGAATACATCAATGGTGTTTTTGCCTGAATAAAATTCTGCTTCACCAGGAATAAAATTATAACTGATATGATTTGACTGAGCCGCCCCCAAAATTTTTTGATTACGTTCAGCTGAATCATATAAATCAGTTTGTATTATTGCAGAGATATTATTAATTTTAATATCCAGCAAGGCACTTTCAACTAATGAATAATGAATCACTTTCAAATCATTTGGAATTATTTTTTTAGGTCCAGCAATAGCCACAATTTGATAGCCACTTTTTGCTGTATTAGCCAAACTGCGCGCAATATCACTGGTTGCATCAGATGTGCCAATTAACAGTACTCGACTGACACCTTTGCCATATCGAAACATCAGGCTACGAATCAGGCGCAATATTTCACGTTCGATAATAATTAGGAAAAATGCAGCAATTAGTACATAAACCGCAACTAACCTAGCAGGTAATATCTTTTCACCACTCACATATTGCCAGCCGATGACCAGTAGAACACCAATAAATGAACCGACTGCAATTTTTGACCATTCAACTAGACGACGATTATAGACGTTCGATTGATATAAACCGAGTGATGCAAATATCAATATCCAAAAGGGGATTATTAAAACAAAAGCATATAGATAATCATAGGCATGGATATTGACCAGTAGTGGCCGCGGATCATATTGAACCCGGGCAACATATGCTAACACAAATGCACCCAACAGTACCAAAGTATCTATTATTATCAGAATTAAACTGTAAAATTTGGTGTTCTTACCTATCATTAGTAACCCAATTATAACATGAGATAGGGGTAAATCGCTCTATTACTCAACCGTTACGCTCTTGGCCAGATTTCTTGGTTGATCAACATCGTTCCCTCGTGCCACGGCCACATAATAAGCAAACAATTGTTGGACAACATTAATCAATATTGGGGCAAAAATATCTAATTTAGTATTAATCCGAATTATCTCTTCGGCCTTAATATCTTTTTTGCTATTTGTGATTGCAAATATATGTCCACCTCTGGCATTTACTTCTTCTACCGTACTGAGACTTTTATCAAACAGCCAGTTATCGATTAACAGTGCGACTTCAAAAAACGCATCATCAACCAGTGCAATTGGTCCGTGTTTTAATTCACCCGCCGCATAACCTTCGGCTTGAATGTATGATATTTCCTTTAGTTTTAATGCTCCTTCCATGGCAATCGGAAATAATGTATCGCGGCCAAAATATAGAGCGTGTTCGTAATTTGCATATCTTTTTGCAACTTTGGCGACCTGAACTTTGTATTTTGAAACTATTTTTTCGATTTCATCAGGTAATTTAGCTAATTCTTCGATATATTTTGACATAATTTGCATACCAGTACCCTTTGCTTGGGCAACTTGAATACCAAACATAGTAATTGCCGCTACTTGCGATGTAAAGGCCTTGGTCGAGGCTACAGATATCTCTGGACCAGCATGAACATAAACTCCACCATAAACTTCGCGGGCAATAGTTGAGCCAACAGCATTTACAATACCCAACGTTTTGATACCTCGCCTTTTAATTTCAAGCAAACAAGCCAATGTATCAGCCGTTTCGCCAGATTGTGAAATAACCAGTGCAACTGTGTTTTTTGGCAAATGGAACGTTCGATATCGCAACTCGGATGCCGCTGCGACATCAATAGTCAGTCCATCAACTAATTGTTCTAAATAATATGAACCCAGAAGTCCCGCATAATAGGCTGTGCCACAGCCAATAATTGTGACGTGCTCAATTTTCCGCAGTTCCGCTGGACTTAGGTTCAAACCACCCAGCAGTACCGATTTATCTTTGACATTAATTCGCCCACTGATGGTTGAACGAAGTGTCGTAGGTTGTTCGCAAATTTCTTTTAACAAAAAATGATCGTAGCCTTGTTTTTGAATAGCCTGCATGTCAGTTTCTATGGTTTCAACTTGGCACGAAATTGGTTGTGATGCCAAATCACGCAGTTCAACACCATCTTTGGTACAAATCGCCATTTCGCCATCATTTAAATAGATTGCTCGGTTGGTATAACCAATCAGCGCCGATGCATCACTGGCAATATAGGTTTCGTCGTCGTCAATGCCAATAATCAATGGACTGCCAGATCTGGCCACAACAATTTGATCTGGTTCACGGATTGAAACAACCGCAATACCATACGTACCAACAACCAATTTTAATGCTTGATTTACGGCATCCGCTAGTGTTGTATCTGCACCATATAACGAATCAATTAATGCCGCCAAGACTTCACTGTCCGTTTCGGTAACAAATTTATGATTTTTAAGTTCTGCTTTTAACTCTTTGTAATTTTCAATAATACCGTTATGAACTAGGTAAATATCGCCAGCCTTATGCGGATGAGCATTTGTTTTTGATGGTTCACCATGTGTTGCCCACCTAGTATGGCCAATCCCAATTGTGCTTATTGATTGTTTTTTATCAGCTAGTTTTTCTAATTCCGATACTTTGCCTTTGGCACGAATTAAAGACGCCTTTTTATCTGTTGCTATCGTAACAATCCCAGCCGAATCATAGCCACGGTATTCCAAACGATGCAACCCACCAATCAGATAATTTTGTGCCTGTTTGTTGCCAATACATCCTACTATTCCGCACATATATTATCCTTTCTATTATTCGCAATTGGTCAAAAGTGGTGACAGTAACGCGACCAACTGACTCTCGTCCCCATTATACGCTGATATGTTTGCCGATATCGCTTCATCTGGATCTAATAAGTCCCAGGCAATATGACGATCGGAACGCAAGGCTAGTAGTGAAAAGAATACTCGTTCGGCACGTCCGTTTCCTTCGCGAAATGGATGCAATATATTAACTTCAGAATAATAATGAGCAAAACGTTTAACATATTCTTTATCTTCAAGTTCTGTCAAATATTTCTCTGATTCTAGTTCATCGAATAAGGTTGCAGCCGATTGTTCTAAATACTCAATGGGCGCAAATCTGGTTTCGTCCTTGGCCATTTCAACTGTACGTAATTTTCCAGCCCAACTATAAATGCTTGAAAATAGTCTCTGATGTATAGCCATCAAATGTTTCAAATCGAAATCTCCTTTGATAGGATTTTCATTTATAGTGGCGATAATAGCAACTGTTATTTCGGCCTCTATTTGATCCAGCGTAGCTTGATTTGGGGCATCAAATAAATTCCTTATTATCCCAGTTTTAGGGTCTATATAAGGATCTTTTTCTAGTTTGTAAACCATTTATCAGTTTGAAGAATGCACTAAAATTGACTCGACTTCATTCATAACATTTTCATGTAATTGGTCAGCCGTTATTCTACCGTCCGAATAGTTCTGCAAGTGTTTTTTAGTACCTTCAGATGGATGCAAACCTTCACAGCGTATTGAACCAATAGCTGCCTGAGTTGCCTGTTTCCGGCCGTTGTTTGCGGTGTTTTGTGTTTTCATACTTGTACTATTATACTACATTATCCCATTTATTTCAATCATTTTGCTAATGTTTTTAGTATGAATTTAATTTAACACGCCATAGGGTATTTTATACCATAATTATTAAGCTTGCATTAAGTTAATACTTTGTTATAAACTACTTTTTGTAGATGTAGCAATATATTTGCATCCTGTTTGTTCATTCTCATTAATAGCAAACAGGAAAACTGAAAACACCTGACGAAAATCAGGTGTTTTTCTTTGGAAATGTCACTATCTACTAACCTTGTAATTTTTTAGCCACTTCCCCAGTTCTATGACTAATATCTTTTCGTGATACTAATATGCCATCAGGCGTATTTACTACCACAACATTATCCAGGCCAATCACGGCAATCGGCTTGTCACTTTCTTCATTTCTGACAAATACGTTTTCAACATCAATTGTATGAATATTTTCACCACTGAAATAATTACCGTATTCGTCCTGTGGTACAACGTCATGCAAATCTTTAAACGATCCAATATCCATCCAATCAAAACTAGCTGAAACTACTGCTAAACTGCGGGCTTTTTCAATTAGCGCAATGTCAATTACTTGATTATCAAATGATAGGTAAGCATCGTTATATTCTTTACTACCAACTTTGGTGATTGACGCTAATTTTTCAAAATCTGATTGTAAATTTGGCGCGCTTAGTCGCATTTCATCCATGAACGTGTTAACCGACCCAACAAAATAACCACAATTCCATAAATAGTTACCCGATGCAACATATTTTTTGGCAGTTTCATAATCTGGTTTTTCTTTGAATGATTCAACACTAAATACGCCTTGACCAGCATTTATCACGCCATCACGTTCGATATAGCCAAAAATAGTTGATGGGAAAGTTGGCTCGATGCCAATTAGCGTAATTTGATTATTTTTTTGTGATGTTTTGGCAGCCGTTGTAAATGATCTGGCAAAACCACCAATATCTCGTACATGATGATCTGAATGAACAAATGCAATTGGTTCGTCCAGGTCATGATTTCTGGCAACAACGTCTAGTGCAAATACGATACAATGTGCTGTACCGCGTCGGCCTGGTTCAATCAAAAATGCGCTATCAGACAATTCTGGCAACTGTTTACGTACCAAATCTGAATGACTGGCTTCGGTAACAATATAAATAGTGTCACCTAATTTGGATGCCCGATCATATGCTGTTTGTAACAACGTTCGTTCACCTGTTAATTTTAATAAATGTTTTGGATATTTAGGGGTTGATAGTGGCCATAGGCGGGTCCCAGACCCACCGGCAATAATAATAGTAATCATTGCTCTATTATATCATCCAATAAAAGAGTTCTGGAAACAAACAAGGAATTTTTCGATAAGCCAATTAAGCAATTTTGTTATATAATAAACTAAACACAATAAATTTTATTTGGAGTCTATTAATTAAAATGCTTTTATCTGTCGTAGTTCCGGTATATAACGAATCTGAAGGAATTAAATTGTTCCACGATGATTTATTTGAAAAAACAAAAAAAGCTACAGATAATTCTTTTGAGATTATATATGTTAATGACGGTAGTCGTGATGACACGTTAGATAAACTAAAAAAAATAGCTAAAAAAAATGACTTTATCAAAGTCGTAAATTTATCCCGAAATTTTGGTAAAGAAATCGCCACTACTGCTGGAATTAATTATTCAAAAGGTGAAGCGACTATCATCATGGACGGAGATGGGCAACATCCACCATCATTGATCAATGAGTTTTTGAAAAAATGGCAACATGGAGCACAGATTGTAATAGGCGTACGCAGTTCTAACCAAAAAGAAGGTATCATTAAAAAATGGGGTTCAAGAATTTTTTATAAGATATTTAATTCAACGTCCGGAACCGAAATTGTACCTAGGTCAACAGATTTTCGTTTAATAGATAGTGATGTTAGAAAAGAATTTTTGAGATTTACTGAAAGGAATAGAATCACTCGTGGACTCATCGATTGGCTTGGTTTTAAACGAGACTACATAACATTTGATGCCCCTGCTAGGATTGCAGGTGAAGCAAGCTACAAAACGAGTCAATTAATCAAACTTGCAATGAATAGCTTCATTTCATTATCCTTAAAACCACTGTTCTTTTTTGGGTGGGTCGGAGTTATTATTACAACTCTTTCATTGATATTGGGAACATTTATTATTATCGAACAATTAATTCTCGGTGACCCCATGGAACTAAATTTCACTGGTTCAGCCATGTTAGGAATATTTATGTCATTTATGATTGGATTGGTTTTAATATCCCAATCAATAATGGCAATCTATCTGTCTCATGTCCATACGCAAACGCAAAACAGACCAATATTTATTATCGATAAAGCACATTCTATAGGAATCAACTCGATCAATACCTAACTAAACTAACAATTGAATTTTTGTATCAATTATGTATTTTCATTATATTAATTAAATAATTTGACAAAATACTTTACTCCTATTTCTACTACAATAAGTCATATTTATGATAATATTGACTGAAGATAGTAAATATTTGGAGTGTTATGTTTAAAGATAAAACATTATTAATCACGGGTGGTACTGGGTCATTTGGTAATGAAGTACTAAAAAAATTCCTAAATACTGGCATAAAAGAAATTAGAATATTTTCTCGTGATGAAAAAAAACAAGACGACATGAGAAAAAAATACAATAACTCTAAATTGAAGTTTTTTATTGGAGATGTAAGAGATATTAGTACTTTAGAAATAGTGATGAAAGGCGTAGATTTTATATTCCACGCAGCAGCGCTAAAACAAGTACCTTCATGTGAATTTTTTCCACTTGAAGCAGTAAAAACAAATGTTATAGGAACAGACAATGTATTAACAGTTGCTATTAAGCATGGTGTTAAAAAAATCATCTGTCTAAGTACTGACAAAGCTGCATATCCAATAAACGCAATGGGTATTAGTAAAGCAATGATGGAAAAAATTATTGTTGCAAAAGCCAGACAACAAGGCAAAGATGCAAAAACTACAATTTGCCTAACAAGGTATGGTAATGTAATGGGATCTCGTGGATCAGTAATTCCACTTTTTTATAAATTAATTTCAGAAAATAAAACATTGACAATCACAGACCCAACAATGACACGATATATGATGACACTCCAAGAAGCTGTTGAACTAGTAGTATTTGCTTTCAAAAATGGTGCCCAGGGTGACTTATTCGTGCAAAAAGCCCCTGCAGCCGAGATTAGAACGTTAGCGGATGCAATAATGACATACAAAGGTACTAAGGTAAAAACTGTGGTTATCGGGACTAGACATGGCGAGAAAGCCCACGAAGTATTGGTGACGAGAGAGGAAATGTCAAAAGCTGAAGATATGGGTAATTTTTTCCGTATACCAATGGATAACAGGGATATGAACTACAATAACTTCTACCCAGAAGGTGAAGGAAAAGTTATTGAATATCAATCATATAGCTCCGACAAAACCATTCGGTTGGATGAAGTTGGAGTCATTAAATTACTTAAAAAGATGGGTGAAGTAGAAGAGTGAATGTTCTGATTCTTGGTTCTGGTGGAATGGCGGGACATGTTGTTGCAATTTATTTACGTGAGAATGGTTTTAAAGTTGACACATTATCTTCTAAAAATAAATTAGATGACAAAACAAAACTCATTGATGTTGTTGACATAGATAATTTTAAATTATGTTTACAAAATAATAAATACGATGTTGTTATAAATTGTATTGGGCTATTAGTAAAACAAAGCGAAGAACGGAAAGATTTAGCAACATATTTAAATGCATATTTACCACATTTTCTTGAAGAATATTACAAACATTCAAAGACGAAGGTTATCCATCTCAGTACTGATTGTGTTTTTTCTGGTAAG
>Ga0265292_1001198_pt1 | contig 24583 bp, 20 predicted proteins | sample Munlanlewell296A_FD_189080 | JGI IMG/M metagenome (GOLD analysis project Ga0265292, IMG submission 189080) | Leachate microbial communities from a municipal landfill in Southern Ontario, Canada - Leachate well 296A | ecosystem: Engineered > Solid waste > Landfill > Unclassified | place: Canada... | reverse complement strand
GTCCAGGAGGAGCAGGTCCGGGTCATGCAACAACGCGGCGGCCAGGGAGGTCCGCCGCTTCATCCCCCCGGACAGGTGCGCCACGAGCTCGTGCCGGCGCTCCGCGATGTCCACCAGCTTCAGGACCTCGTCCGTGCGGCGGTCGATCGCGTCCTCCTCCATGCCCACGAGGCGTCCGAAGAGGGCGAGGTTCTCCTCCACGGTCAGGTCCGTGTAGACGGCCAGGTCCTGGGGCATGTAGCCGATCCCCGGGAGCACGTCGCGGGGAGGGATCTTCTTCCCGAGGACGTAGGCGGTCCCCCCGCTCGGCGCGGTGAGCCCGAGCCAGAGGCGGATGGACGTGGTCTTGCCCGCGCCGTTGGGCCCGAGGAGGCCGAAGGTCACGCCCCTCGGCACGAGGAGCGTGAGCTCCCGCAGGGCCTCCACGCTCCCGAAGGACTTCGAGAGGTCCTTGCAGACGATCGCGGGGACCTTCGCGGGCGGCAGGCCCACCATGCCGTCGGGAGATGCCGGTGCGCGGCTCTTAAGGACTGCGCCCGGGGAGAACATACCGGACGGAAGGACGGTTCATGCGCCCTTCGAGCGGAACAGGGAGAGGCGTCCGACCAGGAGGCGGTCCCTCAGGATGTCCCTCGTCCCCACGACGGACTCCATGCTGCCGTCCCAGGACTGGAGCACCTTGCCGTAGGTGTCCTCGACGGAGTCGAGCACGCTGCGGACCTTCTTGCGGATCATCGAGGAGTCGCGGCCGCGGTACACCACGGCCAGGTAGACGTGCTTCCCGCGCTCGATGAGGATGCGGTAGTCTCCGAACTCCATCTGGTGCAGCTCCCGGTGCTCGCCGTACTGGAAGGCGTCCTTCACGAAATCCTGCACCACGGTGAGCATGCCGCTGAGCACGTCGCGGTCCTTCTCCTCCACCATGGTCCGGGAGAGGTGGGAGATCAGGATGCCGTCCCGGTACACGAGGAAGACCTCTTCGATCCGCACCCGGTTCCGGCGGTACACGAGGTACACGACGACGAAGCCGAGGGCCGCGCCGCCGAGCAAGATGTACGCGATGGGCATGAGGTCCACCGCGACGGTCAGGAAGACGGCCTGGGAGCGGTACCCGATCGGCGTGCCCACGCTGTTCGAGTAGCGCGCCTCGACCGTGTTCGCGATCAGGGACCGGGCCGCGGTGCCCTCGGGCACGCGCACGACGAGGGTGATGTTCTCGGTACCGCCCGGCTGCAGATCGGTGAAGTTCCAGCTCAGCCGCAGGGAGCCTGTCGCGGGCACGCTCGCATCGGAGGACACGACCTCCAGACGCGCGTCCACGGGGTCGGAGACGTTCACGTACCGCGCGGTCGTGGAACCCAGGTTCCGCACCTGGATCCGGTAGGAGAACGTCCCGCCGGGCTGGGCCTGCTCCACGTCCTGGGACAGGGTCAGGACGATTGTCGGCGCGACGAAGGACAGACGGACGTTGGACGTGAGCGGCGCCTGCGGATTCCCGTTTCCATCAGTGTCATCCACATGGAAGACCAGGTCTGCGTTCGTCCGGTCCTGGACGGAGGGGGCCGCGAGCAGGTTGAGCGTGAAGGCGTGCGTCCCGGGGGCGAAGGCCTGCCAATGCCAGAGGTAGGAGGACCCGACGACGGTCCGGGTGCCGCCGGAGGTGTCGGAGAGGTACTGGAGGCCGCCCGGGAGGGAGAGGTTCAGCCAGAGGTCCCCCGCGCTCCCGCTGCCCGTGTTCGTGAGGGTGACGATCAGCGCGGTGGGGGTCCCCGCCTCCAGGGTGGCGATGGACGGGGAGACGCCAAGGGCCAGCCGCGGGAGGGTGACGCTCGAGGAGGCCGGCGCGAGGACGAGGGCCGGCAACGCGTTCCCGACGCCGTCCACATACTCCAGGGATCCGTTGACCGTGAGGAGATGCCGGTCCAGAGAGGAGAGGATCACGCTCACGTTCACGTACACGGTCCACGCGCCGATCCTCAGGTTGGCGATTGTCAGGCGAACGATCCCATTGGTCGCGGTCGCGGGGACGCTTGCGCCGACGAAGGTGAGATCGGCATCGATGGTGAGGTTGATCCACGCGGTCCGCGCCACCTCGTTCCCGACGTTGGTCTCGTTCACGTAGATCGTGAGGAGGTCCCCGGGGACGGCGGTGGCGGACGAGGACGACAGGGTGGCCGCGGAGATCCAGGGGGACACCACGGTCAGGGCCAGCGTGGCGATGCGCGAGGGCATGAGGATGCCGTTCGCGCTCGTGTCGTTCAGACCCGCCGTCAGGGTCAGGACCGAGCCGCGGACCAGCCCGGCTCCGGCGCGGGCGCTCAGGGTGAAGGACCACGTGACCGGCGTCGGCGAGCCGGTGGGCATGTTGAAGAAGGTGAAGTCGACCGCCCCGCCCGTGGAGGACACGGACCCCCATGCGGGGTTGTGCGTGTCCGAGACGTACGACAGGCCGACGGACAGCGTGAGGTTGAACCAGATCGTCTGGGCGGCGTCCCCCGTGTTCGTGAGGCCGATCGTGTAGACCACGGTTTCGTTCGAATGCACGGACGCGGCGGGGTTGCTCGACAGGGTCACGGAGATGACGGGCCCGTTCAGGATGACGTCCCGCGTCGCGAGGCGCATGGGCCAGAGATATCCCTTCTCGTCGGAGTAGTTCAGGCTGACCGTGTTCAGGATGAAGGCCACGCCGACCACGCTGCCGGAGACGCGCACGTCGAAGCTGACCCAGTGCGAGCCCACGGCCACGTTGCTGAAGGCCCAGATCGGGGTGCCCGGGACGACCGTCGCGTTCGGGCTGCTCTGCCAGTTGACCTGGGAGGGCATCGTGTCGTTGATCCACACGCGCCCCGCCGGCCCGGTACCGGTGTTGTTGAACCAGATCGTGTAGGTGAAGCGGGTGTTCTGCTTGGCCTGGGCCACGCTCGCGGTCTTCTCGAGGGTGAAGAGCGGCGCGCGGACCGTCGCGGTCCCCGATGCGACGTCGACGACGCCGTTCCCCTCGATCCCGACGACCTCGACCGCGTACGTGCCGTTGTCGAGGGGCGCGGAGAGCGTGGTCTCGTACAGCTTCCATCCGGAGGGGTTCGCGCCGTCCGTCTGGAGCAGCGTCATGTTCACATAGCCCACGACGACGCTCCCGGAAGGCGCGGTGATGTTGATCCGCGCCCCCGCGATGTCGTAGCTGCCGAAGGGGTCCTGGACCGTCGCCCGGACCACGAGGCTGTCCTTGGGGGACCAGAAGGACGGGGTGCCCCCCGCGTCCTGGAGCGACAGGGTCGTCACCTCCACGTACGTCGACGTGAGGACCTCGAGGCGGGAGTCCACGCTCGTCGCGTTCATCGCCAGCAACGCGTCGTCCGTGCTCCCACTGTTGACGACCCGGAGGGACAACCGCACCTCGTGACCCGCGAGGAACGTGTAGTTGGCCGCCAAGGCGACCGGGAACGCGAACCTCTGGTACCCGCTGATGCTGTCCGACTGGATGGACTGCTGCGTGGACGCGACGAACACGAAGGAGGCGCCGTTCCGGTCCCACACGGTCGCGTTGATCAGATAGGTCTGCGTCGAACCCGAGGGCGAATCCAGGTACAGCACCGCGTTCAGGTTCACGGCCTGGAAGGACAGCGCGAGGACCGGGCTCAGGTCCCAGCTGAGGGGCGGGTCGCCCTTCTTCAGGAGGACGCCCGGAAGGACGAGGTTGCTCGTCGGCGCGGTCGGGGTGAGGCCGAAGGTGGTCGTCAGGTGCAGCTGCTTCGCGGCCAGGCCGATCACCACGGTCGCAGAGATGGAAAGGGGAGGGCGCACCGCATTCGTCGTGTTCGTGTACGTCACGCTGGCGACGTTCGTCGACCACGTGCCCGGAGGCACGCCGATGGCCACGCGGACGGAGATCTGGAAGGAGTGGGAGCCCACGCCCACGGAGCTGAAGGTGTACCGCGGGAAGGGCGTGGTCGAGCCCGCGGACGCGGCGGTGTCGGAGACGTAGACGAAGCGGCTCGGGAGCGTGTCGTTGATCCAGACCCGCGGGGCCGCCTGGTCCCCGCCGTTGACGAAGGTGAGCGTGAACACGACCGTGTCCTTGGGAGACGCGCTCGTTGGGGTCGCGGTCATCGAGGCGCTCAGCACCGCGTCCATGGGCTGGGGCCCGGCGGGCGCGGCCAAGGACGCCGGGACTCGCGGGACCGAGGGGGCGTCGCCCTGCGGGAGGAAGGGGAGGAAGAGGCCGCCCAAGGTCAGGACGAGGACGATCGCTAGGGCGAGCCCCCGATTCAGTCGTTCCACTCGTGCGCCTCAGGACGTTCTGTCCGCGAGAGGCTAGATGACCTCACCGCCTCGGTTATCTCTCCTGATAAATTACGGACGAGGATCGAACGTGCGACGCGTGGACTTGGATGTAGCGTGCCTGTACGCGGCCCGCTTATCCTCGCCGCGGTCCCTCTCCCGGACGTGACGGATGCGGGGGCGCATCTCGCGGCGGCACTGCTCGTCGCGGTCCTCCTCGCGTCCGGCCCCCTCCTCCCGGGCCGCGGGACCGCCGAGCCGGGCCTTTCCCTGGCTCCCGCGGTCCCTCCTTTTTCTGCGGAGGCCTTGGGGAGCGACGTGCTCCTCACCCGCGTCTATGCGAACGCGGCACGGGACGACGAATTCGTCGAGGTGGCCAACGCGGGACCCGCCGCGGTCGACGTGAGCGGGTGGGCCCTCACGGACCTCGAGGCGGTCGCCCGATTCCCGGCGGGCACGGTCCTGGACGCCGGCCGGAGAGCCGTCGTCGCGAGGAACGCCACGAGCTACGCCGAAGACGTCCTCCAGGCGGCCGACTTCATCTGGGACCAGGGAGACGCGCCCCACCTGCTCGGAGGGATCTTGCGCCTCGCGGACGCGGGCGACGAGGTGCTCCTCCTCAATGCCAGCGACGCGGTCGTCGACGCGTACGTGTACGGCAGCTCCGACTACGCAGGCCCAGGATGGACGGGCCCGGCGGCACCCGCCCTCGGCCGCGGTGGGGTCGCCGTGCGCGCGGGCGCGGATTTCCCCGCGGACCACGACCGCGCGGAGGATTGGATGGACTCGCGACCCCACCGCCTCGGGCAGTCGGACTTCGATGCGCCCCCCGTGACCCTCGATGGAGCCGTCGTCCCGATCGTCTCCCCCGACGACGGGGTGGACCGCGTCCTCGCCTTCCTCGCGGCGGCCCGGACCTCCATCCACCTCGCGGTCTACACGCTCACGAGCGAGGCTCTCGCGGCGACCCTCGCCGACCGGGCGCGCCGGGGCGTGCGGGTGCAGATCCTCCTGGAGGCGTCCCCCGTGGGCGGGGTGGAGGACTCCGAGACCCGCCTCGCCGCGGGCCTCGTCGACGCGGGTGCGGATGTGCGATGGCTCTCCGGCGGCGCGGACGTGGTCAAACGCTACCGCTACCTCCATGCGAAGTACGCTGTCGTGGACGGCGAGGGAATCCTCGTTGGCTCGGAGAACTTCGGGGAGTCCGGGTTTCCGAGCGGCGATCGGAGCGGGAACCGGGGATGGTCCGTCCTCGTGCGGGACCCGGAGCTCGCGCGAGCGCTCCGCGACGTGTTCGACGAGGACTTCGACCCGAGGCGGCGCGACTCCGTCCCCGCGAGAGGAGATCCCGCCATGGCGCTCGGGCCGCCTCCCGACGTCGGACCCTGGTCCTGGGGCCCGGGCTCCTGCTGCCGAAGCGCGAGGCTCGTGATCGGTCCCGACACCACCCTGGCGGAGGATGGGCTCCTGGCCCTCCTGGATTCCGCCCGCGAGCGGCTCCGAGTCGAGGCCTTCTACCTCGAGGATGCCTGGGGAGACGGACCGAATCCTCTCCTGGAACGGGCCTTCGCGGCGGCCCGTCGCGGCGTCGACGTGCGCATCCTCCTGGACGGCGGCGGATGGTTCACGGAGGACCAGGCGGACGGCAACGAGGACGTCGCCGCGAGGGTCAACGCGCGCGCCCACGCGGAGGGGATCCCCCTGGAGGTCCGCCTCCTGGATCCCGGGGGCCCCATCGAGCGGGTCCACAACAAGGGCGCAGTGGTCGACGGCCGCGCGGCCCTCGTGTCCAGCATGAACTGGGCCCGGGGGTCCGCCACGGAGAACCGGGAAATCGGCATCCTCCTCGACGATTCCGCGGTCGCGTCGCGCTTCGAGGCCGTCTTCGACGCGGACTGGGACGGCCGGTCCACCGCACCGTTCGATTCCGTGCTCGTGGACGACCCGCTCACCCTCGCCGGATTCTACGCCTTCCTCGCCGGCGCGTCCGCCCTCTCGCTCCGTAAACTGAGACGGGGAAACAAAGGTCTAAAGCTCCGGCAACGGTTGGAAAGGCGTGGCTTCCGCCGAGCTCATCTCCGCCGCGGACCTGGAGAAGTTCGGGTACTGCCCGCTGAGCTGGTGGCTAAGCCGCGGCATGGCCCCGGAGGAGGGCCCGGAGCTGGCGGAAGGGGAGAAGAAGCACGAGGCAATCTCGGAGGACCTGAAGGGGATTGAGACCCACGAGGCCCGCGCCCGCGAGGCCGAGGCCGGCGTGATGTACTTCGCGATCGCGGCCACGATCGTCGCCACGTTCGCCCTCACGTTCCTCTACCCGCCCGGGATCGAGATCGCCCGCCTCCTCGGCGCGGTGTCCCTGATCTGGCTCCTCGCCTCCGTGTACTTCCTGTACCGCGCGGAGACCCTGTCCACGGACCAGGAACGCTTCCTCTCCGAACGCGTGCTCACGGTGTTCGCGATGGCCGCCGTGGTCATCGCCATCGCGAGCGTCTCCTTCCCCGGCGTCCAGAACTCCCTCCTCGCGCAGGTCTTCGTGGCCCTCGCCCTCGTCTGGCTCATCGGCGCGAGCTCGTACCTGTATCGCTCGATGGGGGCCATGGCCGTCGCCCGCTCCACGCGGGAGAGGTACCAGGTCGCGGGCCCCCTCGTCTACGTGGACTCCGAGCGGGAGAAACCCAAGCTGTTCGTGTCCAAGCGGTATGGCCTCTCCGGCCGACCCGATGCCGTCATCCTGGAAGGGGACCAGCACATCCCCGTGGAGGTGAAGACCGGGCGCATCCCACGCGGGCCCCTCTTCTCCCACATCCTCCAGGTGACCGCCTACTGCCTCCTCCTCGAGGAGGAGTACGGGAAGCCGCCGCCCTACGGGATCATCCGATACGGGGACGTCAGCCACGAGATCGAGTACAACGAGGACGTGAAGAAGCTCGTGATCGGCAAGCTGGGGGAGATACGGGCGTGCCTCGCGCGGAACGAGGCCCACCGGAATCACAACCGCCCGGGCAAGTGCGTGCACTGCTCCCGCCGTGCCGTGTGCCCGGAGCGCCTTGCCTAGCGGTCCTTGCCCTTCCGATCGCCCGTGACCCCGAGCTTGTCGGCGATGGCCTCGACGCGGTCCTGGAGCTCGCGGACCTCCTGCCGCATCTTGAGCATCTCCTGCTCGAAGGGCGTGAAGCCCTGGGTGGACATGATGCGGTGGCTCACGAACATGCCGAGGAACACGGCGCCGATGATCGCGAGGATCGCGATGACGACGAGGGCGAAGACGAATCCCAGGAAGGAGCCCACCAGGTCGCCCGGCGTCAGGCGCCCCGTCAGGATGGAGATCCAGATCGCCACGAGCACGCCGACGATGAGGAGCCACAGGAGGGTCCAGCGGGAGAACCTCACGGCATCGTCCCCTTGCGCGGCACGGGCCAGCGGAAGTCGTCGGGCGGGGTCGTCAGGCGGACGGCGGTGGAGCCCTTGTCGTCCGGGAAGTGGAAGACCATCACCGTCTTCATGTTCGCGTCGACGGAGAGGCGCATGGTCACGTTGATCTCAAAGTAGTTCCCCTGGCGGTCCACGAGCCTCGCGTGGATGTACAGCGGCGTGGCGTTCGCCGGGACGTAGAGGGACTCGCTGTACGTGTCGCTCTGCGTCACGTTAGCGTAGGGGACCGTCGAGTTGTCCTGATTCTCGTGGAGCACCTCGAGGGTGATGTTGTCGTACAGGTACGGCTGCGCGAAGGAGGTGACGTCCACGATCACGTCCTGCCGGTCGTGCGTCATCGCGACGATCAGGATCGGCAGGGACGCGAGCTCGGACGGGTGGCCGAGGAGGCTCGGGGTGATCAGCACGAGGGCCACGAGGACCATAATCGTGGCGAACATGCCCGCCCGAACCCAGATCTCTCGCTCCACGAGCGCGGAAAGAGGGAGGAGCGAGATAAACGTTCGGCAGAAGTCGATGCGCGGGTGCGCGGCTCAGAGGCTGTCGGGCCCGAGCTTCAGGAGGGTGCAGATCCCGAAGAGGACGCTCGACACGACCGCGGCGGTGAAGTTCCGCGCGGCGTCCTCCGCGGCACCGAAGGAAAAGTAGCCCAGGAAGGAGAGGAACAAGGCGGCGGCGCTGAACATGCCGCTCGCGAGCCAGAGGAACTCGCGGAACTGGCCCACGAAGGTCTCGCCCACCTCCTCGACGGTCGGGGTGGCCGCTTGGGTCGCCATCGACCGCGCCGACGCAGGCCTGAGGTCATTACCGTGGCGAGACGGCTATCAAGTTCGACTATCGAGAACGATTCCACGAGGCGCGGTGCGTTCCGCCACGAGGAAAAGAAAAATGGGTGGCTCCGAGGCCACCCAGTTGGGGGGGAGGTAATCGTGACGTTACGACGACGCGGGGCGCTCCGTCGATCCTCCGGCGGCATCCATCCCTTCTGACCCGTCCCTACTTCTGCATGAACTCGCGCTTGAACGATTCCATCTCGGCGAGCGACTTCTCGGCTTCCTGGATCTTCTTGAGCTTGTCCGTGACGAGCTCCACGCGGGCGTACACGAAGTCGCGGATCGCGGCGCGCACGGCCTCGGAGCGGCTCGGGAAGTCGTCGACCTCGACGAGGAAGTCGAGGGCCTTCAGGTACCGCGCGGGCAGGCGCAGCGTGATCTTCTCCGTGTCATCCTTCATGGCAGCCGTCCGCCTTCGTAGGTCAAAGCGACCTCGTTTGACCGACGCTTGTCTGGCGGATAACTCTGTAAATATATAAGCGTTGCTGGAATTTTATCACGGGAAGGAACCCTCTTTCTTGTGGAACGCGCGTCTCCGCACGGACGTGGAGGTCCGCGAGGGCGGCATGCCCGCGACCAGAAGGCACTCGCGCAAACAGAATCGACGAATCGTTTATCCTCCGTCCGCCCCTAGCGCGCGTCCGATGACCGACGCCGAAGACACCGTCTTCATGTTGCCGGGCCCCGTGATGATGCATCCCCGCGTGCTCCGGGCCATGGCAACGCCCGCGCTCAACCACCGCGGGCCCGAGTTCAAGGAGATTCTGACGGAGTTGCGGGAGCTCGTGCAGTACCTCTTCGGCACGAAGGGCGAGGTGGCGATTCTCTCCGGGTCCGGGACGGCCGGACTCGAGGGCGCCGTGTCCGGGCTCCTGCGGAAGAACGACAAGGTCCTCAACCTGGTCAACGGCAAGTTCAGCGAGCGGTTCAACGACCTCTGTGGGGTCTTCGCGACGGCCACGCCGCTGACCTTCGAATGGGGAAAGTCCGTGGAGCCCGCGAAGGTCGAGGCCGCGTTGGACGAGGACGACTACAAGGCCGTGACGGTGTGCTGGAACGAGACGTCCACGGGCCTCACGAACCCCATAGCGGAAATCGCGAGGATCGTGAAGAAGCACGACAAGCTCCTCCTTGTGGACGGCATCACCGCCGTGGGCGGGCTCGAGAACCACTTCGACGAGTGGGGAATCGACGCGCTCGTCATGGGCTCCCAGAAGTGCCTGGCCGCGCCGGCCGGGTTGGCCGCCGTGGCCCTCTCGAAGCGCGCCTATGAGTCCCTTCATTCCGAGACGTCCTTCTACACGAACCTGAAGGCCCATGTAGACGGCCTCGCGAAGCAGGACACGCCGTACACGCCCGCGGTCCCGCTCTTCCTCGCCTTCCGCGAGGCGCTTCGGATGCTCAAGGAGGAAACGCTCGAGGCGCGCATCGCGCGCACGAAGAAGCTCGCGGAGGCGGCCCGGGCAGCGTACGCGGCTATCGATGTGGACCTATATCCAGATGCCCGTTTCGCGTCCAACACGGTCACCGCGACGAAGTATCCCCCTGGAATCGACGACGCGAAGTTCCGCACGATCCTGCGCGAGCAATACCGCGTGATCCTGGCGGGAGGCCAGAGCCAGCTCAAGGGCAAGATCTTCCGGATCGGCCACATGGGCATCGCCTCCTTCACGGACCTCGCCGCCTGCTTCACCGGGATCGAGGGCACCCTCTCCGCGATGGGGCACAGGTTCGAGCTCGGGGCGGCGGTCGCGGAGATCGCCCGGCGCGCGTGAACCTCATGCGTACGGATAGACGATGGGCTGGCCCGGGGCCAGGTTCGACTCCCACGAACCCCCGGACGTGAAGACCTTCACCTGGAACGCCACCACGGACCAGAGGCCGGCGAGGGCCGAGACCTCGGAGAACGTCCAAGTCTGGCGACCTTCCACGACGACGTTCTCGTGGGCGTACGTATCGTAGAGGGTCCCTGTGTCCGGGTCCCAGGCCCACAGGGAGACCAAGGTGAACGTGAGCGGGGTGGCCCGCGGGTTCCGGATCATGAGGTACACATGGAGTTCCGTCTCGTTCGGCATGGGCCGGTTGGCGAGCATGATCACATCCTGCACGACGATCTCGACCCGATCCTGCGGACGGAGGAAGAACCACCAGGCGGCAACGCCCAGGATGACGACTACCGCAACGACGGTCGCTCCCACCGCGACGAGGGTTCGCTTATCGGGGGCCACGCGGGCGCCCACCGGCTCAGGAGTTGTTGAACCTTCCACAAGTGGGACCGGGCCGCGGCTAGGTCACCGCCAAGTCACCGCGACCTCGTCCGTGCGGAAGCGCTGGTCCACCTCGGTCTCCCGGAGGGACATCCGCACGCCGGCGCGGTGCATGAGGAGCCCCGTCCACGCGATCATCGCGCCGTTGTCGATGCACAGATCGCCCGGCGGCACGAACATCCTCGCACCGCGGTCCGCGGCCATGCGCCCCACCATCTCCTGGAGGCGCTTGTTCCGGGCGACGCCCCCGCCGAGGAGAACCTCGTCCTTGCCCACGTGGGCCATGGCGCGCTCCGTGACCTCTGTGAGCATCGCGAAGGCCGTCTCCTGGATCGAGAAGGCGACGTCTTCGAGGGACTTGCCGCCACGCCGCAACGCGAGGGCCGCGGTCAGCATGCCGCTGAAGGCCACGTCCATGCCCTTCACGCTGTACGGGAGCGGGAGGAGCCTCTCGCCCTCGAGGGCGAGCTTCTCGAGACGAGGCCCGCTGGGGAACGACAGGCCAACTTCCCGCCCGAACTTGTCGAGCATGTTCCCGATGCCGATGTCCAAGGTCTCGCCGAAGACGCGGTACCGCCCGCGAGCGAAGGCGATGACCTGCGTGTTGCCGCCGCTCACGTACAGGAGGCCGGGGTCCCGACAGCCCGTGAGCCCGCGGCCGATCTCCAGATGGGCGACGCAATGGTTCACGCCGACGATGGGGGTTCTCAGGGAGAGGGCGAGGGCCCGCGCCGCTGTGGCCACGGTGCGCAGGCACGGGCCCAGCCCCGGCCCCTGGGAGAACGCGACCACATCGAGGTCGTCGAAGCCCACCCCCGCGGTCTCCACCGCCTTGGCGATCAACGGCACGACCATCTCCGCGTGGTGGTTCGCCGCTTCCCGCGGATGGATGCCCCCCTTCTCCGGCTTGACCATGTCGTAGACGTTCGCGAGGACCCTGCAGTGGTCGTCGACGATGCCCACGCCGACCGTGTGGGCCGTGCCTTCGATGCCTAGGGCGAGCATCGGAGGACGTAAGGGGCGCGGGAGAAAAGGGTTTGCCGTCACCGGATGTGTCGTCCGGGCCGCGAGCCAGCGTGCCCCGGAGATCTCCTCCCCGACCAACGGTGAGACCTAATAGGAACTGCCGCCTTGCCCGCGCCACCATGGACACGCAGGACCCGGGCCCGCTCCTGTACGCGTACAAACCGATCCCGGCGAACCCCATGTCCATGGCCCTCCTCATCCTCCTGCTCGTCGTCACCTTCGTCCTGGGCCCCATCGCGGCGGCCCCGGAAGGACTGTGGCCGCTGAATGGAATCTGCTTCCTCCCGCTCGCGGTCCTGCTCCTCGCGATCCTCCTGTTCAAGCCGAGCCCGACCTACGTCTACGAGGAGGGAATCCACATCACGCTCCCGCTCTGGCGCCGCGTCCTCGGAGACCAAGGGGACTTCCGCTGGGACGAGATCCGCGACATCTTCCCGGCCAGCTACGAGGTGAGCGGTTCGTTCATGTCTCCTTTCGCTTCGAGCGCGGGTACGCTCGTCCACATGGGTATCGGGATCGAGACGAAGGACGGCCGGCGGCGGCTCGTGCGCTTCACCCCGGGCATGATCCGCGCCTTCCGCGCGGAGTCCCAGGGCTATGTGGAGGCCATGAGCGTGATCCGGGACTGCTTCGCCCGCCATGGGCAGCCCATGGTCACGACGGCGAAGACCTTCACGGACGCGGAGGTCCTGGCGATGCAGGCGCGGGCCCGCGAGCCCCTCGTGTCGATCAGCAGCGTGTTCCTCGCCTTCTTCCTCCCGCCGACCATCGTGGGCCTAACCTTCTTGCTCGCGTCGTACCTCGGTGCGCTCCCGTCCGGACCCCTCATCCTCCTAGCGGTCGCCGTGGCCCTCGTGCCTCCGGCGGCCTCCATGTTCGCGACCCTCCGAAGGAGCGAGCGCAGGAACGAGCTTCTCAGCGAGTTGTCGAAGTTCCAGGAGAGCCTGCGGGGACGGGCGCCGTCTCGATGAGGCGCACGTGCATCGGATCGCGCACATCGTAGGTGCGGCCCCGCCACCGCACGGTCTCCGGCCTGCGGGTCCGCCTGAGGCCCCACAGCATGAGCCAGGGGACCGCAAGAGCCGCAGCGGAGGTCCGAAGGGATGGAGCCCGCCATAGCCCTGCGACGTGGGGCGACGCGGAGAAGTAGGCCCGCCGCCTCAGCGAGGCCTTCGCGACCGTCGCGGGGAGCGTGAAGAGGAAGAGGCCCGCGGGGACGAGGTAGGCCCAGGAGACGAGCGGGGAGAGAATCAAGGAGAGGAATCCGAAGAGGACCGCTCCGTCGAACACCGCGAAGGCCGTCGCGGCGTAGCGCCGCAGGTTCGGCTGGTAGAGGACCGCCATGGTCATCTGCCTCAGACACCACTCGACGCAATCCTCGCGATTGCAACCCTCCAGCGTGGCTACGAGGGCCCCGGGCGCATATGCGACCCGGAGCCCCGCTTCCCGCACCGCGGCCGTGACGACGAGGTCGTCGCTCAGGACCTCCCGCCATCGTTCCTCGAGGCGGAGCTTCGGGAGATGCTCCACCCGCACCGCGGAGGAGCCACCCCAGGTGTAGTTCCGCCGGGGGTCGAAGAGGACGTTCGCGCTGACCGCGTTCCACTCGGACCGCACGAGGGACCAGAACGTTGGCCGCGGTGGCACGTACCAGCGGAACCCGGTGGACGCGCCCACGGTCACGTCGGCGAGGGGCTGCACGAGCTGTCGCAACCAATCGGGGGAGGGGTAGATGTCCGCGTCCGCGAAGACGACGGCCTCGTCCTCCGGCCGCAGATGGGACAGGGCGGTTCGGAGGGCGTTCACCTTCCCGCCCATGCCACCGGGATCCGAGACGAGGAACTCCACGGGAATCCGCGGATGGTCCGCGGCGAGCGCCCTCACCTTCCCGACCGCGGGATCGTCCTCGTGGTCCGAGATGACGACGAGTCGGTACTTCGGGTAGGCCTGGGTGAGGATCGCCCGCAGGTTCTCGTCGAATCCCTCGTCGAGTCCCCGGACCGGCAGGAGGACCGCCGCCTGCGGGAGGTACGCGCCGAAGGCCATCCGGAGGCCCTTCCGCACATGGTCACGCAGGGCGACCCCCTGGGCGAGGCTCAGGAGGTCCGCGAGGACCGCGAGGGTCCCGAGGGCCGTGAGGAAAAGCCAGAGGAAGTCCACGCGCTCCGGCGAACTGCCGAGGCCATGTTAAACCTTGGTCCTCAAAGGCTCACGAGGACGTCGTCCCCGACGACTTTCACCGAGAAGGTCCGGAGGCGGGCCGCGGGATTCGCCACGTTCTTCCCCGTCCGTACGTCGTACTCCCAACCGTGGAGGGGGCACGTGACCACGGCGCCATCGAGCGCGCCCTCCCCGACCGGGCCGCCGCGGTGAAGGCAGACGTTGGACACCGCGTAGAACGTCCCGGCGACGTTGAACAGGGCCACGGGGTGGCCCTGGAGCACGACGACCTTGGAGGACCCGGGCGGGACCTCGGACAGCTTGGCGACGGGGACGAAGGCATCCATGGGAGCGTTCCGAACCCCTGCGGGGCAATGAAGTTTTGCGGTAGGTTTATCGCGGTCTGTCCGCATGGACGCGGCGGTCGGTCCGATGACGCGCGAGGAGAAGGCGAAGTTCGTGGCCCAGGGGAAGGAGTTCGTGCTCTCGATGACCCGCCTCGAAGCGTCCGTGGGCACGCTCAGGCAGCGCCTCACGACCGCGGAGACGAAGGAGGCCTTTAACGAGATCTTCGAGTGGCTCGGGACCACGACGGACATCCCGCCGAACTCCTACGCGCGGGAGTGGGCGCGGGAGCTGCTGGCCCACATCGGCGCGCTGGCCCAGTACGACACCTACGAGGGCTCGACGGATTCCTACATCGCGTGACCTTTCCAGTATAAGCCGAAACCTTATTCTCAAGCATCGGCCTTCCGCGCCGTACCCGAGGTGACGCTCCGTGGTTTTCAAGAACGAGAGGACATGGCAGAACGCGGTGGAGGCAGGCAAGACGGAGGAGTTCCACCAGGCCTATGAGGCCGCGGTGGAGCAGGTCCAGAAGGAGTTCGGCGCGAAGCATCCCATCGTCATCAGCGGCGAGGACGTATGGACGCGGTCCACGTTCAAGGACGTCAGCCCCTTCGACACGAAGCTCGTCCTCGGCACCTTCCAGAAGGGCACCCGGGTCCACGCGAAGAAGGCGGTCGAGGCCGCTCGGAAGGCGTATCCCGCGTGGTCCCGCATGGGCTACGGCGAGCGCGTGAAGTTCTTCGAGCGCGCGGCCGACCTGATCTCCCAGCGGAAGTTCCACTACGCCGCGCTGATGAGCTTCGAGAACGGGAAGAACCGCTACGAGGCCATGGCCGACGTGGACGAGACGGCGGACCTGATCCGCTGGTACGTCCACGAGATGCTGGAGAACAAGGGGTACCAGCACGAGATGGGGCAGTACGTGCCCGGGGAGAAGACGAAGGCGGTCCTCAAGCCCTACGGGGTCTGGGCCGTGGTCGCGCCCTTCAACTTCCCCTTCGCGATCGCGGGCGGGATGTCCACGGGCGCGATGATCACGGGGAACACGGCGGTCTTCAAGCCCGCCTCCGACACGCCGTACATGGGCCTCAAGCTCGCGGAGCTGTTCCGGGAGGTCGGCCTCCCGCCGGGGGTCTTCAACTACGTCACCGGTCCGGGGTCCACGGTGGGCCAGGAGCTCATCGAGAACAAGGGCGTGGACGGGTTCGTCTTCACGGGCTCCCGCGAGGTCGGCCTTCGCGCCTTCCGGTCCTTCAGCGAGACCTTCCCGAAACCCATCATCACGGAACTGGGCGGGAAGAACCCGACGATCGTGACGGCGAGCGCGGACCTGGACAAGGCCGCCGCCGGCACGATGCGCGCGGCCTTCGGCTACGGAGGACAGAAGTGCTCCGCCTGCTCGCGCGTGCTCGTGGACAAGCGCGTGAAGAAGGTCTTCCTCGAGAAGCTGCTCGCGGAGACGCAGAAGGTCAAGATCGGAGACCCGACGAAGCGGGACGTGTACCTCGGGCCGGTCATCAACGAGGCCGCGGTGGCCACGTACGCCAAGGCGGTCAAGGAGGTGCGCCGCTCGAAGGGCAAGATCCTCATCGGCGGGCAGGTCCTCAAGGGGGACGGCCACTTCGTCAAGCCGACGGTCGTGGACGGGCTGTCCCGGAACCACCGCATCAACAAGGAGGAACTCTTCGTGCCCCTCCTCTCCGTGATCGAGGTGGACGGCCTGGAGGATGGCCTGAAGGTCGCCAACGCTGTGGACTACGGCCTGACCGCAGGCATCTTCTCGGGAGACCACGCGGACCTCGAACGCTTCTTCCGCGAGATGCAGGCGGGCGTGATGTACGCGAACCGCGCGGCCGGCTCGACGACCGGCGCGGTCGTGGGCGTGCAGCCCTTCGGCGGGTGGAAGATGTCCGGGATCTCGGGCAAGGCCGCGGGCGGGCACTACTACCTGCCGCAGTTCATGCACGAGCAGAGCCAGTCCGAGTACGGGGGCTGAGACAGCAGCCGCCTCTTCCGTTCAGGCGTGCCGGGCGGTCGGCGCGGGTCCGGACGCAGCGCAGCCAGAGCGCGCCGCCCGGGGAGACCCCCGAGGTCCCCGCGGAGCCCGCACTCGCGCAGGCGTGAGACCTCCGACATTCTACGGCCGCAGACGGCTCAGCCGCTCGAGGAGGCGGGAGAACCTCGTCGGCCGCGTCCCGGGCACGAGCCGCGTGGGCAACGGGGTGAGGGCGGGCCACGGCGCCACGGTCGCCCGCCACCGCACGAGGACGTAAACGCAGGGGATCAGGGTCGCGATCCCCAGGAAGAGGCCCAGGTTGAGCAGGTTGCCCGTCGTCGTGGTCAGGAGGCCCGCCAGGGGCAGGGCGATCACGAGGCCGAGGGTGTACGCGAAGGCCCCCATGGAGAGCACGGTGGCCCGCTGCCCCGGCTCGAGGCGGCGGTTCATGAACGCCGTGACCATGGGCGACTGCAGGCTCCAGGACACGTAGATGGGCACCTGGAGAAGGACCGCGGCGGGGGTCCGGCCCAGGAACCACAGGCCGAGGAAGGGCCCCGCGCCGAGGGCCACGAGCAGGGCGAGGGTGCCGAACTCCCCCAGGTACGCGGAGATCCTTCCTGCGAAGGCGGACACGATCGCGGCGACGAACAGGAACCCGGAGATCCAGGTGGCGATCTCCAGGTCCGAGAGGCCGAGGAACTGCAGGTAGATCGGCCGGAAGATCGCCATCGCGTACAGGCTGACGCCGAGGAAGACCTCGATCCCGATGAGGAGGGCGATCCCCTCGCGTCGCCGCACGATCCGCAGGCCCTGGCGGAGCTGTTGCGCCCACGTAGGCTCCGTCGCCCGCTCGACCTTCGGTTCGACGAAGGAGGCGGCTACGGTGACCGCGCCCAGGTTGATTGCCGCGCCGATGAGCAGGGTGTGTTGGATACTGCCGGTGAGAGAGACGACCAGCCCGCCCACGAAGGCGCCCGCCGCGTTCATCGCGAGCTGGATCATCGTGTTCCGGCCGATGTAGCGTGGGAACTCGGACTCGTGGCCCGCCTCGAGGAGGACCTCGTACAGATAGGCGGAGGTCCCAATCGAGAAGGCGGCCCCCAGGGACCAGACCACATTGGCCACCACATAGCCCCAGAAGCCCGTACCGAGCCCGTACCCGAGGATCCCCGCGCACCGCAGGCCCTCCCAGGCGACGATGGACCACTTGCGGCCATACCGGTCCGCAATCACCCCGCCCGGTAGCTGGAACAGGAGGAGGCCCGCCCAGAAGGCCACGTCCACGAGGGTGAACTCGAAGTCGCTCGCGACGTGCCCTCGGATCCAGATCGCCCAGAAGGGGATCCACAGGGCGAAGGCGGAACAGGCCTGGTACAGGTAGAATCGGGTGACGCGCCGCCGGAATGCTTCCAATGATTCGCCCTCGGTGCGCGGCGGGATTCTCGCTCCCGTAATAAGCATGGCGGCCTCGCCGTGCGGATTGAGGCCCGCGTGCGATACGGCCCCCGGCCAGTGGCTTCCCGGCATCGAATTCGGACAATCGACATCGGGTGGGTAGAGAAGCTATAAATGGCGTGCGGCGAATCCCCTACGGTCGGGAGCCGCGGACTCGATCGGACTTCAGGGGTCCCGATGAGTGAGGAGGAGGATTTGCATCGGGCGTTGGCAGGGGAATGCGAAGCGGTGGGCTTGCGCCATTTTGGTGATTGTCGTCCTGGTCGCGGGCTTCGCGAGCTTCGCTCCCCGCGCGGCGGGGGTCGTGGGACCGGGACCGAATCCCAATGCGTTCTCAACGTTGAGAATCGGGGCCCTCCAGGAGCCGGACAGCCTCAATCCGTTCCGTGGCGTCCTGAGCGCGTCCTACAGCATCTGGGCGCACACCTACGAACTTCTCGTCGGCATCGGGCCGGATCTGACGCCGGTCCCGGCCATCGCGAGCAGCTGGTCCGTCGACGCGGCGAACCTGAACTGGACCTTCCGCATCCAGCAGGGCGTCAAGTTCCATGACGGCGTCGGCCTGACTGCGGAGGACGTGAACTTCACCTTCCGCTACATCTGGCCGAAGACCGCGTGGAACCCCATCGGCTGCGACCTGGCGCTCCTCCAGAGCTACCTGGGGGACCCCAAGACCAATGTCGGCGTGGACGTGAACAACATCACGGTCCTCGACCCGTACACAATCTGGATCCCCACGTATCAGCCCAAAGCAAACATCCTCTCGATGTTCATCCAGATCCTGCCCAAGCACATCTGGTCGGGAATCGGCTGCAACCGCGCGACGAACGTGGCGAACAACCCGCCCATCGGGACGGGCATGTACAAGCTGACCACGTGGGTACGCGGTCAGTACATCCAGCTCGACCTCTTCCCAGACTACTGGCGCCTCGACCCGGCCCAGGACTACGTCGATCAGATCATCATCAGCTACTACGGGAATTCCGCGGCCCTGGACAACGCCTTCCGAGCGGGTTCGATTGACGCGACCAGCGAGCTTCCGGCAGACAAGTTCCAGCTCATGCCCGGCACCGTGGGCGGCGCCGCCTCCCCCAACGTGGGCAAGCTCACCGTGGACTCCATTGAGATGTCCGAGGTAGGCATGTGCTTGGCCTCCGACAAGCTGATCGCCGACTACGGGGCGAAGGGAGGCCGGAACTGGCTCCTGACGAACGTTACCGTTCGCCGCGCCTTGCAGCTCTCGGCGGACCGCGCGAACCTCGTGCAGAACGTGATCAACGGCCTCGGGAAGCCGGGGAGCACCCTAATCGCACCCGCCACACCCTTCTGGCACTACAACGTGACGGCGGCGGAGAACTACACCTTCGACTTGGACCGCGCGCGGAAGCTCCTCAACGATCCGAAGGGCGACGGAGCGCCGCTCAAGGTGGGCGCCACGGTGCCGGGGGACTACGGCGAGAACATCGACCCCGCCAGGCCAGAGAACAAGGACGCCTTCATCGACACGAACGGGGACCACATCCGCGACGTCGTCGACCCGGCCCAAGTCGTCGCGGGAGACCAGTGGGGACCGAGCGCTCCGAACAGCAACTCGCTGTCCTTCACGATCTCCGTCCGCAGCTATTCCGCAGAGAACCTGAACTCCGCCTCGCGCCTGGAGACCTCGTGGAGCCGGGTCGGGATCAAGGTCGTCACGGACACGGTCTCGGAGAACCAGCTCATCTCGATCACCTACGCCTGCAGCGAGGACCTCTACATCTGGGGCTGGGGCGGCGACGTGGACCCCGACTTCATGCTGAGCGTGATGACGACCGGGCAGATCATGAACTGGCAGGACGCCTGGTACTCGAACGATACCTACGACAAAGACTACGTCCTCCAGCAACGCCAAGTGGACCCATACCAGCGCCAGGCGACGATCTTCGAGATGCAGCGCATCCTGTACAAGGACGCGGCGTACCTCGTCCTCTACTATCCGTACAGCCTGACCCTCGTGCGGACGGACAAGTTCACGGGATGGGGCGACTGGAATACCCATCCGGGCCTCGGCCTGACGGGCTTCGGGAACGATCTCGTCATGCTCACCCTGCGGGCCGCGACGGGCGCGCCGACGAACCAGTGCCCGACGACCCCGGTCCTCGAGGGAACCTTCCCGCGCCATGTCTACGTCAACGTGAGTTCGGGTTTCACGGCGAACGCCTCCGACCTGGAGAACGACCCGATGAGCTGGATCTTCACCTGGGGCGACACGACGACCACGCCCGTGACCACGACCTCTGGGGTGACGCAGGCCTCGGTGCGCCACGCCTGGAACGCGACGGGCAGCTACGACGTGTTGGTGACGGTCACGGACAACCAGTGCGGCTCGAACGTCGTCTCGTTAGCGAGGCAGGTGATTGTGGACCCGCTCCCAGCCCAGTACGGATGGGTCAACGGGACCGTCCGGGACGCCACGAACCTCGCGCATCCGCCCGTTGAGGGCGCCACGGTGACCGCGACCCTCGCGGGCACGTCGACGAGCTTCTCCGACACGACGGGCGCGGCTGGACAGTATATGCTGCTCCTGGCGAACGGCACTTACAACCTGACGGCGAGCCAGGCCCTCTACGCGGCGGAGACCCGGACCGGCGTGGTCGTGGCGGACAACGCCCAGACGATCGATTTCAGCCTCTTCCTGGTGCGGGGCTGGATTGCGGGAACGGTCACGGCCGCGGTCGGTGGCGCAATCTCGGGTGCGGGGATCCGCATCACAGGCCCCCGATCGGCCACGGCTCAGACGGATAGCCAGGGCCGCTACAACGTGACGCTGGCCCCGGGCACCTACAACGTGAGCGTGAGCGCGGGCGGGTACTACAACAAGGCCACATCGAACCTCTCCGTCGTGGATGGGCAAACGACCAAGGCGGACTTCGCCCTCGACCCCGTGCCAGTGCCTGCGGAGGGCCTGTCGACCCTGATGGTTGCCGCGATCGTGGGCGTTGTCCTGGCGGCCATCATCGGGCTTGCCGCCTGGATGGTCCTCCGGCGCCGAAAGAAGGAGGAGGAGATCGTAGGACCGCCTCTGCCCCCTCCGCCGCCTCCGAAGAACCCGTAGGAGCCGTAAGGGTAACGACGAAAGCACGAAGACCGGGCGGCGGGCATCCGAGAAGGTCCGCCGCCCCCAAAACCCAGGAGGAGGCACCCACCTGTCGATGCGGACGGTCGTAATCCGGAAAGTGACGAACGCGACGATCACCATCCTCATCATCCTGGTCGCGAACTTCGTCCTCTTCCGGCTGCTCCCGGGCGACCCCGCGATCAATTTTCTCCGATCGGGCGGGGCTCACTCCACGAACCCGGACCTCGTCGCGCGCCAGCGCGAGATTTTCGGCCTGACGGACCCTCCCCTCGTCCAACTCGGGAAGTACATCGTCAACACCTTCACGGGCAACTGGGGCTACTCCTTTTTCCAAGGAGACCGACTGGTCACCGACATCCTCGCCCAGAAGGCCGTCTGGACGATCGTCCTCGTCGGCACGTCGACGATCATCACGATCTGGATCGGTATCATCATCGGCGCCGCGGCCGCCTGGCGGCGGGGAAAGGCCTTCGACGTGGCCTCCCTCGGCTTCGGGTTCTTCTTCTACGCCATGCCGACCTATTGGCTCGGAATCGTCCTCATCATCATCTTCCAGCGGGGGATCGGGATCATTCCGATTCTCCCCGCGGAACACACCCTCCCGATCCCGGGCGACCAGGACTATCCCATCGGGCACCTACCGACCGTCTTCGACATCCTCGTCGGGGGTTTCCAGCACTGGATCCTGCCCGCGCTGACCCTGACCCTCGTGCAGCTCGCAGGGATCTCCCTGATCATGCGGAATTCCCTGATCGACGTGCTCACGGAGGACTACGTCGTCACCGCGCGGGCGAAAGGGCTCTCGGACCGGATGGTCTTGAAACGACACGCGATGCCCAACGCCCGCCTGCCCATGGTCACCTTGATTGCGCTGAACCTGGGGTTCATCCTCGGCGGCGCCATCCAGGTGGAATCCATCTTTTCCTACGACGGCCTCGGAGACCTGACCGTCACGGCGGTCTTGGACAAGGACTTCCCCGTCATGCAGGGGCTCTTCCTCCTGATTGCGATCAGCGTCGTCGTCGCGAACCTAATCTCGGACTTCGTGTACGCCTGGCTGGATCCGCGAATCCGTCTGGAGTGATGTGACCCCATGGCCCATGAGGACGCATCGTCCCCCATCCGACGGGAGAAGGATGCATCTCAGGAGTCGCTCCTCCGCGTGCGCCTCGCGAGCGCCTGGAACCGCTTCCGACGGTTGGCGAGCGTGTTCCGGGAGAGCCACCTCGGGATGATCGGGCTGTTCATCCTGCTCGTCTTCACCTTCATGGCGGTGAGCGCGCCTTTCCTCACCGCAACGGGACTCCTACGGAATCCCGACGCGCCCCTCTGTGGGTCCGACTTCCACGTATGCCCACCGGACCTCACGGGGGAGATGGACTATGCGGCGCCGAACGGATACGTCTGGCTCGGGACGGATCAGCTGGGCCGTGACCTCTTCAGCCGCCTCTGGTGGGGGACCCAGAACACGATCCTCATTGGCTTCATGGCCTCTGTCGTGAGCATGGGCCTCGGCACATTCGTCGGCATGGTGTCCGGATACTACGGAGGCTGGGCAGACGAGGTCCTCATGAGGATCGTCGACTTCTTCCTCGTCCTCCCGACCTTGGTCCTAGCCCTCTTGCTCATGGGCCTCTTCGGCCGGACCGCTGGACTGGTGGAGTACATCCTGATCATCGGCGTGACGCTGTGGGCGAGCACCGCGCGCTTGGTCCGGTCCCAGGTGCTCTCCCTGAAACAACGGCAGTTCATCGAGCGGGCCCGGGCCATCGGCGCCGGGAAGACGCGAATCGTGTGGCACCACATCTTCCCCAACGCCTTCTCCCTCGTTTTCGCGGAGGCCATCCTGACCATCGCTGTCGCGATCCTGACCGAGGCCTTCCTCAGTTTCATCGGCTTCCCGCCTCCCGGAGCCCAGACCTGGGGCGTCATGATCGAATTCGCCTGGCTTTACTCGGCGATCCAGCACGGGCTGGTGTGGTGGATCATCGCCCCCGGCCTCGCGATCGTTGCCGTGGTGCTGGGTTTCACGCTCTTGGGCTACGCACTGGACGAGATATTCAACCCGCGATTGCGGAGGCGGTGAGATGAGCCTCCTGGACGTGAAGGGGCTGAAGGTCCACTTCGAGACGCGAGACGGGACCGTGCGCGCCGTGGACGGCGTGGACTTCTCCCTCGAGGAGGGCGAATCCCTCGGCCTTGCGGGCGAGTCGGGCTGTGGCAAGACGACGGCCGCCCTGGCGATCATGCGCCTCCTCCCGACGAACGGCAGGATCGTTGAGGGCGAGGTCAACTATATGGGCTACGACCTCGCGAAGATGACGAGCAACCAGATCCGCGGGATCCGCTGGCGGCACATCTCCATCATCTTCCAAGGCGCGATGAACGCCCTCAACCCCGTCACGCGGGTCGGCGCGCAGCTCGCAGAGCCAATCATCCTCCATGAGAAGGTCGACGAGGAGGTCGCCATGAAGCGCGTGGGGAAGCTCCTCGAACTCGTTGGAATCCACAAGGACCGCGCGAACGAGTATCCGCACGAGTTCTCCGGTGGAATGCGGCAGCGGGTCATGATCGCGATGGCCCTCGCGTGCAATCCGCGCATCGTCATCGCGGACGAGCCCGTTACCGCCCTGGACGTGATGATCCAGGCGCAGATCCTCGAGCTCCTTGAGCGCCTCAAGCGGGAGCTCGGCCTCTCCATGATCCTCATTTCCCACGACCTCTCGGTGATGGCGGAGACCTGCGACTCCATGGCGATCATGTACGCGGGGAAGATCGTGGAGGCGGGCTCCGTGCGGGACGTGTTCAAGAAGGCGAACCACCCTTACACGAAGGATCTCATCGCCGCCTTCCCGGATATCGAGGGCCCATCTGTGCTCCCGGCGTATATCCCCGGCCTGCTCCCAAGCCTCATCGACCCGCCGGAAGGATGCCGCTTCCACCCCCGCTGCAAGTACGCGTGGGACAAGTGCGTCGCCGAGGACCCGGTCCTGGACCTCGTCGGAGAGGGCCACCAATCCGCGTGCCACCTGAACGCCAAGGAGGGACGACCGGCGTGAACCGCGAGCCCTACCTGACCCTTCGGGACTTCCGCGTGTGGTTCGCGAAACGCCGCGGATTTCTTGAATCGCTGCGGCGGACCGAGCCCGCCTACGTGAAGGCGGTTGATGGGATCGACTTGGACGTGGGAAAGGGCGAAGTCTTCTGCCTCGTCGGAGAGAGCGGGTGCGGGAAGACGACGACGGGCAAGGGCATCCTGGGCCTCGTCCCTCCCACGGGCGGGGACGTGTTCGTGAATGTGCCCGCCGAAGAGTTGTCCAGGTATGCGAAGGCGAAGGGGGACGCAGACGAGGCGACCCTCGAGGCGTTCCGGCGGCGCTACTCCTTGAGCTACGAAGAGAAGGCCGTGTGGAAGATGAAGGACGTCCTCTTGTTCCTTCTGGCCACCGCAACCGGTTTTGTCGTGAGCGGCCTCCTCGGCGCGGGCGTCGCCGTCGGGATACAGGGGACGCTCGGGAGCGGCTGGCTGTTCTTGGCGTTCCTCCTGAGCGGCGCTGTCCTTGGTTTCATGGGGACGCTCCCTTTTGTGAAGGCCGCAAACCGCGTGCCCGCGTACCTGGCCCTGACCGCCCTCCTGGGAACGCAAGGGATGTTCCTTTTCTTC
>Ga0265292_1001197_pt1 | contig 24672 bp, 23 predicted proteins | sample Munlanlewell296A_FD_189080 | JGI IMG/M metagenome (GOLD analysis project Ga0265292, IMG submission 189080) | Leachate microbial communities from a municipal landfill in Southern Ontario, Canada - Leachate well 296A | ecosystem: Engineered > Solid waste > Landfill > Unclassified | place: Canada... | reverse complement strand
CCTAGCCCTCGTGGTCTGGAGCCTCTACCCGAAGAGGCACCTGGAGTCCAGCCTCCTCATCATCGCCCTCATCGGGTTGTTCGAGGCCAGCCTGGACGTGCAGGAGTTCATAAACGGCCTCTTCAGCACCTACGGGGGGAGCGGGCTTTGGATAATCCTGAGCGGCTTCGTCCTAGCCAAGGGGATGGAGGTGAGCGGCCTCGGGAAGAGGATAGCCCTGATGATAGCGACCTCCATGGGCTGCAAGCCCGGGAACGTCATCCTCGCGGTGGCCGTGGCGAGCATGGCCATCGCCCCCCTGAGCCCGAGCACGACCGCCAAGGCCTTCATGATCCTCCCCATCTGCGTCGGCCTCGCCGAGGCCTTCGGCGTCGAGAAGGGGAAGAGCCGCTTCGGCGCAGCGATCATGCTCATGGCGATGGCGGCCAACAACATCTCCAGCACGGCGTTCCTCACGGCGACGGTCCCGAACCCAATCTCAGCCGAGTATCTGGCGACCTCAGTTGGGGTTTCCCTCGACTGGGGCGGCTGGTTCAGGATGGCCTTCCCCATCACCATCCTCCTCCTAGCCGCCAGCTACCTCATCCTCACCCACATGTTCAAGCCGGAGATAGGGGCCTCCAAGGAGACCTACGACCGCGTCTGCGGCATGCGTGACGGGCTGGGGCCTCTCACGAGGCGGGAGAAGATCGTCGCCCTAACCTTCGGCGTGGCGCTCATCCTCTGGATAACCGAGCGGTACAACCCGCTGAACGCGGGGCTGATGAGCCTCGCCCTGAGTCTCCTGCTCTTCCTCCCCCAGGTGGGGGTCATGGAGGCGGGGAGGTTCAGCGGCAGCGTCCCCTGGGGGAGCATAGTGCTCTTCGCGGCGACGATGTTCGTGGCGAGGGCCGTGGGGAGGTACCAGGCGCTCGACCCCGTCGCCAATGGGTTCTTCGAAGTCCTCAGGCTGGGCACCCTAGAGCCCACCCTCTTCATAGGCGCCGCGGTCCTCTTCGCGATGTTCCTCCACCTCGTCTTCACGAGCACGACCGTCTACGCCACGGTCATGGTCCCGATAATCATCAGCCTGACGAAGATACACGGCACGGAGGCGGCGCTGACTGCCCTCCCCGTCGCCTTCCTGGCCCCGGTGGCCGTCATCCTCCCCGTGAACACGATACCCAACATAGTCTTCCACGCCGAGGGGTGGTTCAGCGAGAAGCAGATAATCGCCTACGGGCTCGTCCTGAGCCTAGTCTCGGTGGCGCTGGTGCTCCTCGTGGGCATCCCCTACTGGCGGCTCATAGAGCTCATCTAGGGCCCTGCCCCGCGTGACCTCCCTCCTCACCTGAAGTATGAGGCGCGACAGTAGGCCGAAGGCGGCTATCTGGAACCCGGCGAGGACTAGAAGGACGGCGGTCATGAAGCTGTAGGGGTTCATGAAGCCCGCCGTGGGGTCGCTGAGCTTCTCCACCCCGAGTACGGCTAGCCAGACGGTCCCCGCGAGCATTAAGGGGGCACCGGAGAGGAGGGCGAGCCTGTCCAGCCTGGCCGAGAGTAGGTCCTCCAGCTTCGACTCCACCTTGACGAGGAGGCTCTCCCTGCTCCGCCGCGTCTCCACGACGCCGACGGGGAGCTCGGCTATCCTCAGCCCCCGCCTCTCCGCCTCAACCAGCAGCTCGGTCTCGAAGACCCTGCTCCCACCGGGGAGGCCGTCGAGCAGCCCGGTGAGGGCGCCGCGCCTGTAGGCCTTGGCGCACGTCGTGTCGGAGAGGGTCGTGCCGAAGACCCACCTGACTAGCCCGTGGTAGGCTATGCTGGTCAGCCGCCTGAGGAGCGGCCTCCTGTCCCCGCCCCTCCTCTTGGAGGCGATGACGATGTCGAAGTCGTCGAGGAGGCTGAGGCCTCTGGGTATGAAGTCGAGGTCGACGGAGAGGTCGAGGGGGTAGTAGATGATCTTGTCGCCGCTCGCGCGTCTGAAGCCGAGCTTCAGCGCCTCCCCCAGCGAGGCCTCGGGGAGGGTGGCGCAGGTCACGTCCCTGAACCTGGCGGCGAGTGCCCCGGCGACGATCGCCGTGTCGTCTCGGCTGCCGTTCTCCACGAGTATTATCTCGTAGGGCTCGCCGAGGCTCCTCATCTGCGCCCTGAGGGCGATGGTGCTCGACCACGCCCTCGCGGCCTCGTTGTGGATGGGCACCACGAGGCTCACATGAGGCTTAAACACCGCCACCCCCGGATATATTACCATTAGGTAAAGTTAAATGTATTACTGTTGACTGAGGTTAACGCTGTGCGGGGCTTGAGGGTCTGCTTCGTCTCCCCGGAGGCCTTCGCCTGGGGGGTCTACGGCGGCTTCGGCTACGTGACGCGCACGCTGGCGAGGGAGCTGGCCGGGAGGGGGGTCGAGGTGTCGATAGTCACGCCGCGGCGCCCGGGGCAGGGGGAGGTCGAGGAGCTCGACGGTGTCACCGTCTACGGGTACCCGGCCCACCTCGGCGAGCCCCACCTCCTCCGTGCCCTCCTATCGAGGCTCGGCTCGCTCCCCTACTACCGCCGAGTCGACGCCGACGTCTACCACAGCCAGGAGGCGAGCTACGGGACCGTGGCGGCCCAGCGCGCGGCGCCTAGCCGTGCACACGTCGTCACCTTCCAGGACCCGTACGACTGGGCCGAGTGGGGGAGGATCGGCCTCGTGGAGCCGAGGTACAGGATGACGCTCCCCTTCAGGGGGCGCCTCTGGGCGGAGAGGAGGATACTCGCCGACGCCTGCCGCCGCGCAGACGCGCTCTACTCACAGGCGTACTTTCTGGTGGAGCGCGCGATGAGGCTCTATCGCCTCGGGGCCGAGCCGGGGTTCCTTCCCAACCCCGTCTACGTCCCCAGGCGCAGGATGAGGAAGTCGCCGACGCCCAGGGTCTGCTTCCTCGCCCGCTGGGACCCTCAGAAGCGCGTCGAGCTGTTCCTGGGGCTCGCCAGGGAGTTCCCGGGGGTGGAGTTCGTCGCCATGGGGAGGGGCCACGACCCCGTCGAGGACGCGCGCATCCGCTCCATCTACGGAGGCATCCCAAACCTCCGCCTCGGGGGCTTCGTCGGCGAGGAGGAGAAGTCCCGGATACTCGAGGGGAGCTGGGCCCTCGTCAACACGAGCGTCAGGGAGGCGCTGCCCGTCTCCTTCCTCGAGGCGCTCGCCCACGAGACGCCGATCATAAGCGGGGAGGACCCCGACGGCATCACCTCCTCCTACGGCTTCAGGGTGGACGGCGACGACTACGCCGCGGCGCTGAGGCTGCTGCTCGCATCCGAGGAGTGGCGGGTGAAGGGGAGGCGGGGCAGGGGCTTCGTCGAGGCCACACACGAGGTCGACAGGGTCGTCGACCTGCACATAGCCGCCTACCGGAGGGTGCTCGGGGAGGCTTGAGGCTCCTCGCCTTCGGGGGCTGGTACGGCTCCGGCAACGTGGGCGACGACGCCATCCTGATCGGCCTGAGGAGAATACTCGCCGAGGCCATGCCAGGATCGGAGCTAGTGGCCCTTTCGACTGACCCGGAGCAGACCGAGAGGGTCTGCGGCGTCGAGGCCGCGAGGCTGATGAGCCCCAGGAGGCTGCTGGCCCACGTCGGCGAGTACCGCGGGGTCTTCTCGGAGGCCGACGCGGTCATAGTCACGGGGGGCACGCCGTTCTACGACTGGGATCACGTCTCCCGCCTCGTGCACTGGGGGATGGCCCGCGGGGCGGGTAAGCCCGTCGTCTGCTTCGGCGTCGGGGCCAAGGAGATCGCATCCGCACACGGCCGGATGCTAGTGAGGTCGTTGTTGACCCGATCAGTGAGGACTTCGGCCAGGGATCAGGTGAGTCAGCGGCGGCTCGAGGCGCTCTCGGGGAGGGGGGTCTCGCTGACGGGGGACTCGGCGCTCTTCCTCGAACCGGCGCCGCGGGGCGTAGTCGGGCCGATCCTCTCTGAGGCGGGGCTCTCCCCCGACTCGCCCCTAGTCGTTATCTGCCCGAGGACCCTCTCCAGCGACAACAGAGCCCACTACCACGACCCCGTCGGGGGAGACCGGGTCGCCTCGATTAGGCTCGGTCTGGCGCGCCTCGCCGACGCCCTGCTCCGGGAGGGGCACCAGGTTCTCTTCGTGCCTTTCCACGCGGCGGAGGGGGACGACGACAGGCGGGAGATCGGGGTGATTAGGGGGGCCATGAGGGAGCGGGGGGCGGCCGCCCTGGATCACACCCCGAGTCCCGAGGCCGTGGCCTCGCTCCTAGGCTCGGCGCGCCTCGTCGTGGGCCTCAGGCTGCACTCGCTGATACTCGCGGCATCCCAGGGCGTCCCCGTGGTCAGCGTTGGATACGACGAAAAGATAGCCGGGTTCCTCGAGTTGGCAGGCGTATCCGAGTACATCGTCGAGCCAAATGATCTCCGCGGCAGGGCGTTCGACGCCTTGGACAGGAGGGAACAACTGGGAGGTATCCTGCATGAATCGTGCGCGGGGATGAAGGCGCGTGTGATGGAGGAGGCTAAGATGGTCGCTGAAATACTCTCGGGTTAGGGTTTACGCCCCTGCTTCACCCATCGGCGCCGTGCCTCGCCCACGGCGAAGACGGAGCCCGTGACGAGCACCATGTCGCCCTTGCCCGCCAGGGCGAGGGCCCTGTCGACGGCGTCGGGGACCTTCTCCACCGACTCCCACGACTTCCCCTGTTTCTCGGCTTCAACTCCTATGCGCTCCCTCTCCGCGGCCCTCCCCATGACCGTGTGGCTGGTGACGACGAAGGCGTCGACGACGGGGGCGAGGTTGGCGATCATCTCGGGGATGTTCTTGTCGCTGCTTATGCTCACAACGGCGAAGAGTCTCTCGTGGGGGAGGTCCCTGACCGACTCGGCCAGCGCCCTCATGGCGTCGGCGTCCTTCGCGCTGTCGACGACTACTAGCGGCTCCTCCTGCATGACCTCCAGCCTCCCGGGCCAGCGGACCCGGCTGAGCCCCTCGGTGATGGCCTCCCCTGATACGGTGATATTATACCGGCTTAGGGACTCTACGGCGCCTACCGCCGTCGCGGCGTTGTAGAGCTGGTAGCCGCCGAGGAGGGGGGTGGAGAGGGTGTAGCTCCCCCTCAGCCCCTTCACCGTGAAGGTCTGCGACTTCAGGTCTCCCCCCAGCTTCCTGAACGTGATCTCCTTACCGACGCGGTGGATCGCGGTGTGGAGCCTCTCGCAGGTCTCCTCGAAGAGGGCGTAGACGGAGTCGTCCCGGGTGGCGGTTACGAGGACGCTGTTGGGCTTGATGATGCCCGCCTTCTCGTAGGCGATCTTTAGGAGGGTGTCGCCGAGGACATGCGTGTGCTCGAGGCTGATGTTTGTGATGACTGAGACGAGGGGCTGGACGACGTTGGTGGCGTCGAGGCGGCCCCCCATCCCCACCTCGAGGACGGCGAAGTCGACACCCATCTCCTCGAAGTGCTTGAAGGCCAGCGCCGTGACGATGTCGAAGAAGAGCGGGCGGATGTGCGCTGGTTCAGCGTCTAAGCCCTCGACGAGGGGGCGTATCAGCCGGGTGAGCCTGACGACGTCCTCCTCCGGTATCTCCTCGCCGTCGACGACTATCCTCTCCGTGAACCTCTCCAGGTGGGGGCTCGTGTAGAGGCCGACGCGGTAGCCTGCGGCGCGGAGGATGCCCGCGATCATCGCGGAGGTGCTCCCCTTGCCGTTTGTGCCGGTGACGTGGATCGACTTGAAGCTGTTCTGCGGGTTCCCCAAGAGGCCGACGAGGCGGTGGGCGGGCTCCAGGGTCCTGTCCGGCCCGAGCCTCCTGACGTTGAAGAGCCAGTCCACGGCCTCTTGGTAATCGCTCATCGTGAGGTCACGGTGCATTACTCGGGCCGCGTTTAAAGGTGTATTCACGCGCCCGTTGGTAGGGGTGCCCTAGAGGAGGTGGCTGAGGATGATGGACGCCGTGTAGATGAGCATCGCCACGTGGAACATCGGTAGGACCCGCAGCGCGGACTCGGGTGTGGGCTTCTTCTGGACCGCGATGTTTGCGACGATGAGCAGGAGGAGCCCCACGGCGACGCCTACGATCGCCACCGGCTTGAGCACGGTCGCGAAGGCGAGGGCGCCGACGACGTGGAGGGCGGTGAAGCCGAGCACCCACTGCCCAGTCCTCCTCAGCCCGTAGAGGACCGGTATCGTCTTCAGTCCCCTGACCTCGTCGTTGGCGACGTCTATGAGGTCGTTCATCCCGAGGTGGGCCTGGGCGAAGGGGTAGAAGAAGAGGAAGTAGAGGAGGGGGACCATGTCGGGCTGGCCGTTGACCAGGTACCCGGCGACCGGGAAGAGGCTGAAGTCTGTGCGCCCCACGAGCTGGGCGAGGGGGAAGCCCTGTCTCCTCTTCTTTATCTGGTAGAAGACCTCGACGGCGTAGCTGTATAGCATGATTGTGAGGACCCAGTAGGAGTGGGGCGGGGGCAGCGTCAGTATGAGGGCGCCAGCGGCTGCGGCGAGGACGACGAAGAGCATGAGGGCGTTCCTCGCCGGGACCAGCTTGGAGGCGAGGGGTCTACGGCCGAACACGCGCCAATACTTCGTCAGCTTGTCGTGCTCAACGTCCTTCGCGTCCAGGTCCCGGTCGACGTAGTCGTTTAGGACGAAGCCCGCCTCGAAACCGAGCAGCGCTATCGCGGCGGCCTTCGCCACGAGGAGCCAGTCGAAGCCCCCGTAGGCCGGGAAGCTGAGGAAGAGGCCGGAGAGGAAGAGTAGGGGCCAGACGAAGAAGAACTGTATGCGCGTCAGGTCGACGTAGGCCTTTATCGTCTCCATGTTTACACCTGCGGGATGGTTGATATCCACAGTTTGGTTAAAATACCTTTCTCGACTCGATTCTGATCGCTTAGGGGGCGTCTGTGTGGAGGGGAGGTGGGGCCTGCTCCGGGTGGTTCGGCTGCCGATCCTCCTGGGCGGCGCCCTCGGCTGCGGGCTCGGTGCCCTGCTGGGCCTAGCCTCGGGCGGGGTCTTCAACTGCTCCTATTCATGGTCTGCTACGCGGTCGTGGCGCTCGGGGACCTCTCCACCCACTTCAGCAACGACTACTTCGACGTCGGGCTTGACCGGGTGGCGCCGAGGAAGACTTTCGGGGGTAGTAACCTGCTAGTGGGCAGGGCGGACCTCATGCCTTCAGCTCTGGGCGCGGCCAAGCTCCTTTCACTCGCCTCGGTGGCCCTGGCGGTGCTCGCCGCGGCGGTGGGGGTCTCCCCCCTCATCATCCCCCTAGCAATAGCGGCGAACGCGTTGGGGTGGCTCTACTCCCTCCCCCCGTTCAGGTTCGCCTACAGGGGGTTCGGCGAGGCCGCCATCGCCGTCGGGACGGGCTTCGGGGTCCCCGCCGCGGGGTATCTCGCCGTCAAGGGCTCACTCGACTCCGGTTTCATGCTCTTTTTGGCCGCCCTTGTGCTGTACGGCTTCGTACTCGGGCTGAGCCTTGAGCTTCCAGACGTGGAGGCGGACAGGGCCGGCGGGAAGATGAACCTCGTCGCGAGGTTCGGATGGAGGGCGTGTCTGCGGCTCGCCCTGCTCCTCTGCGCGTCTTCGACCTTGATGCTGGTCCTCTTCTCGGGCGCCGCCATGGCTGTGGCGAGCATCGTGCCTCTCGCAGCTGTTCTCCTGGGGAACGTCTTCGCGTCTGATGATGGGCGTAGGCTGGACGCCGTCGCCACGGGCATGATCTTGTCGCTCTTCGCCTTCCTCGTCGCCTCGGTCGGCTCACTCCTCAGCCTCTGATCGCGTTCGACGATGTTCTAATTCGGGGAGCTTCACCGACGTGCCGGTCGACGGGGGTCAAATCGAGCATATGGGAAAGGGGCCGGGGCCCTCTGCTCACTTGTTCTTCTTGAAGCGGGGCTCCAGCGCCTTGAGGACCTGGGGGAGGGTGGTGTACTCCATCGCCTCGGGGCCCAGCCTCGCAGGCTCGAACTCGCCCATGCGGCGGAGGAACTGGCTCATCTGGATCGCCTCCTGGCGCGCGCCGTCGAAGGCGACGTCCTCGAAGAAGTCGACGATGAGGGGGTTGCCGTCGTCGTCCGCGGCGAGCCTGCCGTTGCTTATCTGGACGCCTAGGCAGACGATCCTCGGCGGGCCGTCGAAGACTGTGCACTTGCTGTCCTTGAGCCCCACCGGCATGAATGGGCCCCAATGGCTCCCGCGCATCCAGCCAGCCACTAGGTACGTGTGCTGGAAGGGTGCGATGATCTCGCCGACGCTCGGGAAGCCGCTCTGCCCCCTGACGAGGCAGACGGGGTCGTCCTTGCCCACGTATGTGCCGGCGATGAGGCTGAGCTTCGTCGTGCTGCAGGTGGACACTATCTCGCTGTCGCTTGTGCGCCATATCTTGCTCACCATGTATCGGCTCGTGGCGCCGATGAGGGCGATGAGCTGGTAGAGCTCCTTCGGGCTCTCCAGCACGACGCTCTTGTCCTCGTAGGCGTCGAAGACCTCGAACTTGAATCCGCCCGTCATCTTGGGGTCGATGACTAGGCCGGCTGTGTTGCTCGGGTCGGCGAAGACGCGGTAGAGGAGGTAGTTGAAGGCCGAGGGCTCGGTCTTGTCGGCGGCGAAGACGACTACGGGGTCGCTGCCGCGCTCCTCGAACTCCATCTCCGCGACGCCCGGGCCCATGCCCTTGACGTTGCCGCTGAAGGCGTCGTGGAGCAGGTCCTGCCCCGCGCCGTAGAGCTTCAGCTCCTTGGCCTTCTTGGTGCAGGCGAGGAAGGTGTCCCACGCGAGCTTGTGTATCTCGGGGTTGTCCTCACCCTTGAAGTGGGTCATGAGGAGCTCCAGGTCGTCTCCCGCGTTGAAGACGTAGTAGCTGTTGATCAGGCCCGACTTCTGGGCCTCGGCGAGCCTCTTCTTTGCTATCGTGAAGAGTGGCTGGGCGACGACGGAGTGTCCGGCGACGCTTCCTACATCGGCTTTTATGAGTGATACCGTGGTCTTGACCATCGGGTTGTGCCTCACCCTTTGGATGGATTTAGGATATTTAATGATTGGTTTCCGCGCGCCGGTGGCGCGGGGTACGCCGTCCGAGGCTAGCGGTGCTCCTCCGGCTTTATGTCCACTATGGGGAAGCCCTGGAAGGCGTCGAGGCCGTGGACGAGTAGCCTGTTGCCCTCGATGTTTAGGAGGTCGACGGTGGTGAGGCCGATGGGGTTTGGGCGGTGGGGGCTGTGGGAGGCGAAGACGCCGCGCTCCTCGGTCGCGCCGTGGCGCCTCGGGATGACGCGTAGCGTCGCCCTCTGAGCCGGGTTGTCGGCCTCGTGCAGCCAGTAGAGGATGTGTATGCGCTTGTATTCGTCGAGGCCGTCGAGCCCCGGCGCGTACTCGGGGTAGATGGCTATGGTTGAGTAGTCCCCCTCGACCTTCTCGACGACGCCGATGAAGTTGACGGTGCCGCTCGACCCGACCATGTTTCCATTGTCTCTTAGCGGTTATTTACTGCTTAGGATGCCCCGGGGACAGTTTCATATCCCCTCGCCGGGCTAGTTCCCATGATGGCTCATGGGTAGGGTCTCCATAGTGAGGAGCGCCGGGGCTCCGAAGGACTCCGAGGTAAAGGAGCTAGTTAAGAGGTCCATAGACCTCGTCGGCGGGCTGGGCAGCGTCGTGAAGAGGGGCGACGTCGTCGCCTTGAAGCCGAACGTGGTGACGGGGCGAGTCTCCAGGCCCGGCGTCCTCACGGACAAGAGGGTCATCGAGGCGATGATCGTAATGTGTCAGGAGGCGGGCGCCTCCGAGGTCCGCGTCGTGGAGGGCTCCGGCTACTTCACGCCAACAGACGTGGCGCTGGAGAAGAGCGGGGTCAAGGCCGCAGCCGAGGCGCTCGGCGCAAGGGTCGTCGACGTGGACAAGGACCAACTCGTCGAGCTCCCCGTCCCCGGCCACCTAATAGTGGACAGGATACCCGTCTCCAGGGCCTTCATGGAGGCGGACGTCAGGATCAACCTCCCCGTCATGAAGACCCACGACCAGCTGCTCGTCACCCTCGGCGTCAAGAACCTAAAGGGGGTCATACCGAAGCCGTGGAAGAGGAACTTCCACAAGATCGGCGTCGTCAAGGCCATCGTCGACCTGAGCCGCGCCGTGCCCATCGACCTCACGGTCCTCGACGCCATAAACGCCATGGAGGGGCTCGGCCCCAGCTTCGGCGACGTCGTCCCCCTGAACACCGTCATGGCGTCGAGGGACATCTGGAGCCTCGACCTCGCCGCGAGCAGGGTGATGGGCTTCGACCTCGAGGAGCTCGACTACCTGAAGGAGGGGCTAAAGCTCGGACTCTTCGACCCGAAGAAGCTTGAGGTGGTCGGGGAACCCATCGAGAAGGTGGCGCGCAAGTTCAAGAGGCCGCCCACCGACCTAGAGTTCGGGGAGGGCATCACCGTGATAAGTGACGGCGCCTGCAGCGCCTGCCGCGGCACTATACACAGCGTCGTCTACGACCTCGAGCAGATGAAGATGATGGGGGAGATAAGGGACCTCACAATCGTCGTCGGGGCGAACGCGAAGGTGCCGAAGGGACTGAAGTGTACGCCCCTCGTCATGGGCACCTGCCTCAAGGCGCAGGAGAGGGAGGGCTGCTACGTCGTGGGGTGTCCGCCCAACAACGACCAGATGCTGGCGGCGATAAGGAAGGTCTGCAAGCTGACCTAGCCCGCCTCTCTTTTAAGCTTCAACGCCCAGTTTCTGGTGATGGCGGGGATCACCGAGGGGGAGGCCCACCGCCTGCTGGAGGGCTCCAGCAAGCTCTTCCACTCAGTCCTAGTGGCCCGGATAATGGAGGTCCTCGCCCCCGGGTTCGCCGCGGCCCCCCAGGACTGGGGCCTCGTCGGCCTACTACACGACCTCGACCAAGACGCGACCGAGGACGAGCCCTCCCTCCACGGGCTCCGGACGGTCGAGATGCTGGCGGGCAGGCTGCCGGACGCCAGCCTCAGGGCGATAAAATGCCACGACCACAGGTCGGGGATTAAACCCGTCACCGTGCTGGACAGGGCGCTCATCTTCGCCGACAACCTCGCCATCCTGATCGAGAACCAGAAGCTTAAGACTCCCTGCACCCCCACCGTCCTCTTCGAGGCGGTCAGGAGGGAGTGTCAGGACAAGCCGTGGATAGCTGAGTATGTACTAGGGTTCGCCGAGAGGGAGGGGCTCGCCATCTGGGACGTCGTGAACAAGATAGGGCCCCGATAGGTGCCCCGAGTAACCTTTCGCATAGTTTCGGGTTTCTGGGCGCACCCGCCCGCTTTTATCGGGCGTCGCCCGAGGATCACCCATGGCGAAGATGGGCGTCGTGGGGCGCTGCGGCAAACCCCTCAAATAGCCCCGGTGCCGGCATCCTATCCGTGGACCCCAACGGCCTCATCGACTTCATAGCCGCGGCGGGCAGGCTGAAGAGGCTCCCCCGGACGGGCTGGGTCGAGTCCGGCGTCCCCGACCCTGAGTCGGTGGCCGACCACAGCTTCCGCGTCGCCCTCATCGCGCTGGTCTTGGCGGACGAGAATGGGCTCGACTCGCTGAGGGCGGTGAGGATGGCGCTCCTACACGACCTCGCCGAGGCAGAGACGGGCGATCTCACCCCCAGCCAGAAGGAGGCCGACCCCGAGGGGTTCGGGCGCGCCGAGGACGCCGCAATGGATAAGCTGCTCGAAAAGCTCCCCGAGGCCATACGGGGAACCTACCGCGCCGCCTGGCGCGAGTACTCCGAGGCGTCCACCGATGAGGCGAGGCTCGTCAGGGACGCGGACAAGCTGGAGATGGTCATGCAAGCCTCCGAGTACCAAGGAGAGGGAGGCGACCGGAGGAAGTTGATGCGCTTCTGGCACGCCTCGATAAACGGGGAGGAGGCTAGGGCGGTCAGGGACGCCGTGAAAGCCCGGTCTAGGAAGCCTTAACCGAGGAACTCGGCGACCTCGTCGACGGGGAGCCTCGGCGGACCCTTCTTGCCGATCATCTTCTCGGAGGGGTAGCCGAAGCCGACCCCCGCGATCAACTCCCAGTCGGGGTGGCCGTACCTCTTCGTGATCTCCTCCTTGCTCCACCTGACGGCGGCGACCCAGAGGGAGCCTATCCCGATCCCGTGTGCCTTTAGCATCATCGTCTGTATGCAGGCGCCCAAGCTCTGCGGGCTCGTCAGCGACTTCTCCTTGTCCCAGACGAGGACGACGACGTCCGACTTCTCCAGGCTCGTGCAGCTCCAGAAGGCGATGTTCTGCACCTGCTCCGTCATCCCCGCCCTCTTGGATTCGAGGTCGTCCCTGTGTAGTTTTATGAACTCGGCCTTCGCCTCGCCGCTGAGGACGGTGAACCTCCAGGGCTGGCTGTTCGTGCCCGAGGGGGCCCACGTCCCCGCGTGGACTATCTCCCTCATTGCCCCGGGCTTGATGTGCTTGGTCTGGTCGTAGCTCCTGCAGCTGCGCCTGTTGAGTATTGCCTCGTCTAGCTCCATGGCGATCCAGATAAATGGGCATGGAGAGAGGTTTAAGGGACTCGGGTTGAGGCTCATCGCCGTCGGGGACAACTGCATAGACAGCTACGCTGAGCTGGGGAGGCGCTTCCCCGGGGGCAACGCCCTCAACGTCGCCGTCTACGCCCACAGGATCCCCGGCGTCGAGGCCGACTACGTCGGCGTCATGGGGGACGACGAGGCGGGGGACTTCATGGTCGACCAGATGAGGCGTGAGGGGATGCGCACAGACGGCGTGATCCGCCTCCATGGGGAATCCGCCGTCACGACCATACTCATCCGCGGTGGCGACCGCATCTTCGCAAACTACGTCGAGGGCGTGCAGAAGGACGCAAAGTTCCCATCCAAGCTCCTCCCCAAGTTGAGGACATACGACTTAGTCCACTTCAGCGTCTGGGGCTTCGGCAGGAACCACATCCCCTGGATAAAGCGGGGAAACCGCCCACTCCTGAGCTTCGACTTCAGCAACCAGCTCCAACACGACGCACTAAGCGTCCTGCCCCACCTCGACTACAGCTTCTTCAGCGGTAAAGAGCTAGTCACAAAGGGCATCGACCCCGAGAAGAGGCTGAGGGAGCTGAAGGCGAGGACTCCCGGCCTCGTCGTCATGACCCTCGGGGAGCACGGCTCCCTCGTCTACGACGGCGACAGGCTCTACAAGGGTAGGGCCGAGCCGGTCGAGGTCGTCGACACCCTCGGCGCGGGGGACAGCTACATCGCGTCCTTCCTCTGCGCCAGACTCAAGGGCGCCCCCATCCCCGCCGCCATAAAGGAGGGGCACAGGGCCGCCGCGGAGACCTGCAGGCGCCTAGGCGGCTGGGGTGGTACATAGATGAAGGGGGTCCCGCCGATCCACTCAGAAAAGGCTCCCTTCGCCTAAAGGAGCCAGAAAACGGCTCCGATGATGATCCGATCCAGTCAAAAGGAGCATCTATTCCCTACAACGCTGAAAAAATATTTTTTCTCTTATCTATGGTGGCGCGAGTTGGCTACCACTCGACCTTGTCGTAGTACCGCCACTGCGCCATGTCCCTGTTCTTCGCCAGGCTCAGGTAGTAGCTCAGCCACTCCAGCTCGACGAAGAGTGTGAACGGCGTGAGCAGGTTGTCCACCTCGCCGCCCTGGCTGTCGAGGACGATGCCCCGTACGCCGTTCTGCGTCGACCAGTTGACGACCGCCCTCTCCAGCTCCCCCTCGTTCCCCCTGCCGCGTAGGAAGATCGCCGGCGTCCCCGGCGCGAACATCTCCACCGGCCCGTGGCGGAACTCCGAGTAGTTTATGGGCGTCGCGTGCACCCAGCACATCTCCTGGAGCGTGCATATCGCGTACTGGTAGGCGAGGCCCCAGTTTATGCCGCCGCCGAGGACGTACATCTCTCCGTCGTCCTTGAACCTGATCGCCGTCTTCTTGGCGAACTCCCTCGCCTTCGGGATCATCGGCAGAAGCACGCTCGGCAGCGACTCCGCCGCCTTTATCATCCTCCCGCCCACCTCGAAGCCCTTCTCCTTCAGCACGGTGCCGAAGAGGAGGTAGAGGGTCGTGAGCTTGCCCATGGTGACGCCTCGGGCGCCCGTGCCGAAGCCTATGTCAGCCGCCTTGTTGACGACGGAGTCCTGCTTCTGGCTAAGCCCCATCGTGAAGGCGCCGTTCTTCTTCGCCCACTCCAGCGCCCGCACGACCTCCTTCGTCTTCCCGCTCTGCGTGATGAAGACGCAGGCCGATCCCTCGTTCGCCGCCCACGGCACACGCTCCAGGAACTCCCAGCCGCTGTACTGGAGCACGGGCACGTCCGAGTACTTCTCCGCGAGGTACCTGACGGGGAACTGGACGCTGTAGCTCCCCCCGCTCCCCACGAGGTAGAACCTCTCCGCCTTCGCCAGCTCCCTCCCGAGCCGCTGTATCTCCACCTTGGTGCCGAGGACGGCCTTCAGGCTCGCCTCGGTCACACCGTCCTTCAGCCAGTCGGGGCGATAGGACTCCTCAGTAAGATAGGTCACCGGTTCACCCATGCTCCGATAACACCTAACCGGATACCACGATGGAGAAGATAAAAGGGTTGGCGGCTAGGTGTTGAACCAGCCCGAGTACTGGGTCTCGACGGAGTAACCCTCGGGGCTCACAAGGTAGACTAACATGCGCGTGTACGTACTGCTCGGGGCTTCGAGGGTCAGGATGATGCTCTTCCACGAATCCGGGGTGACGTCGAACTTCGGCGACTCGGTCTTTGACCAGATCATGCCGCCGCCCGCGTCGAAACCCGTCGCAATCGTGTACCCGGAGGCGGTCGCCGTCCCCCTGTTGTAGACAGTCGCGTTGACGGTGTACTTCGCCCCAACATATCTGTACGTGAAGGAGAGCGATACGATCTCCACCGGCACAACCGGGTACAAGGACGCGCTGACACCGTAATACGCGGGAGGCATGTCGCCGACGAGCCAGCCCGTGTGCGTCGTCTCGAGGTAGAAGTACGCCACCCCGTCATGCGTGTACGACGACCCGCTGCCGTTGGGGAGGTCTACCCCAACCGCGGTGTGCGAAGGCAGGCTGATCAACGCCAGCTTGTAGCCGAGCAGGTCGAGGAGCTCCGCCGTCAGGATAGACTTGCACTCGCAGTCCCCCCTGCCGTCGACGAGGGTCTCCAGCGGGTACCTCGCGTACTCCTGGTAGCCGGTAGTTACGTTGTCGAACTCGTAGGGCATGCTCTGGACGAAGCTCGCCACGAAGTTGACTTCCCTCGCCCCCGTGTACCCCTCTTGGCTCGCGAGGACGCGCAGCTTATTCGCCACGCCAGTCATGTAGGCGTCATCCGCCGAGTTTGTGATGTAGACCGAGTAGTCCTCGCCGTTCAGCCTGGCGTGGTTCCTGAAGTAGTCGAGCGTCGTCTTCGGCACCTGCAGCTCAACCGTCCAGACCTTGCCGCCGAAGCTCCAGATGTAGGTCTTGGCGATGGAGTCACCCGCCGAGCCTATTGGCCCGCCGATGAGCGCCTGGTACTTCGTGTTGAGCGCGTCGTAGCTCTCCTGGAGTTGCGTGTTCTCGAGGCTGAGGGCGGTGTAGTCGGCGAGGACGGAGTTGTACTCCGCCGTAAGGGATTCGAGGCCCGTGGTCGAGGTGGCGAGCTGGGTCTCGAGCTGCCCCTTCTCCGCCGTGAGCGCTGATAGCTGGCTCTCAATGGCCTCCGAATCGGTCCTGAGCGCGTTGAGCTCGTTCTCGAGGGCCGTCACCCTGTCCAGCATCCCGCTAGACTCCGTCAGGCCGAAGCCGTAGCCGAGCAGGGAGCCGGCGACGAGGACGACGATGACTATCACAACCGTCTTGGAGACCAACCCGTTACACCTAGACCGAGGTATACCTAGGTTGGTGGGGGATAAGAATTGTTTCGGCCCCAGAAAAGTGGGCCTAGATGTCGAGCTTGAGGGCTTCCTTGAGCCCCTTGTAGCGGTTCCTGATGGTGACCTCGGTCACGCCCGCGGCGTCCGCGATCATCTTCTGGGTCCGCTTCTCCTCGTTCATGACGCAGGCGATGTAGAGCGCCGCGGCGGCGAGGCCCATAGGGTCCTTACCGGCCGTGGTGCGCTTCTTCTCCGCCTTCTCGAGGATGTCGACCGCCGTCTGCTGGGTCCTCTCGCCGATGTTGACCTTCGCCGCGATCTTGGGGACCCTGTACTGGGCCTTCGGGATCGGCATCTGGATTGTCAACTCGCGGAGGAGGAGCCTGTAGCAGCGGGCGAGGTCCTTCTTGTCGATGGTGGAGACCTTGGCGAGTTCGCGGAGTGTTCTAGGCGTCCCCGTCGCCCTGCACGCGGCGTAGAGGCTGGCGGCGGCGATGGCTGAGATGCTGCGGCCCCTGACGAGGCCCTTCTCGAGCGCCTTCCTGTAGATGACGGCGGCGCGTTCCTTCACCTGCTTAGGTATATGGAGCTTGTCGCAGAGCCTGCTGAGCTCGGTCATGGCGTGGCTGAGGTTCCTGTCGACGCTGCTCTGGTAGCTGCTCCTTATGTGCCACTTCTTTAGGCGGAGCATCTGGAACATGGTCTTGCTTGGTATGGTGCGGCCGAAGGCGTCCTTGCCTACCTGGCCGATCATGGTGCTGAGTCCCTTGTCGTGTACGCTGAAGCTGAGGGGCATCCCGACGCGGCTCCGGCTCTCCCTCTCGTCCTGGCTGAAGGCCCTCCACTCGGGGCCATCGTTCAACATGTTGTCGGCCATGACGAGCCCGCATCCACCGCAGATCTTCTCACCGGTGTCGTTGTCGATGATGACGTTCTTGGATCCGCACTCTGGGCATGTGTCGCTGGAGGCCTGCTCGGTCTTGACTATCATTGTTTTTTCCCTTTTTCCTACGTGCTTCTCGGCGGAATATTCCGATTAAGATCGGAATCGGGTTCCGTGACCTATAGAGTATGGCATCACTCCGCCACTAGTATATAATACTTACCACCATACTTACTATAGGCAACCCAATAATTAGATGGGTCTATAGCATTTACTAGTATTGACGGTAATTAATAAATGGTAACCTTGAGCCCGATAGGAATATTACGCCCCTCAAAATCCTGAATTTAACCGTTTCACCGCGTATTCCTATCTGAATCGCAATTTTTACGATTTCCCCGCGCGCGGGCAACCCTTTAATCGCGCGGGGGCGAAATACGCGTCCATGAGCGATATCCCCCGTGTTGCCATCGCCGTCATAGGCGGCTCCGCCAACATGAACTCCAAGTTCCCCGAGGACTACCCGGGCGTCGAAGTCATCACGAAGGACGTGGTATACGACACACCCTTCGGACCATCAGCCCCGTTCACACACGCGAAGATAAACGGGCGTGAGTTCCTCAGCGTCCCCTTCCACGGCATAACCAAGGCAATCAGGAACACCGAGCCGAACGGCGCCGGGGAGCGCGTCTTCTATGTGCTCTGGAAGGCGGGTGTGAAGAAGATCCTGGGGACCGCCCTATGCGGCTCGTCGAACAGGCTGCTCGACCCGGCCGACGCCGTGGTACCCGACGGCTTCGTCGACTACACGACGAAGAGGTGCCAGGCCTTCTTCAGGGCGCTAGAGTCGAAGGGCGTCGAGGGGGAGAGGACGAGCTACCGCCTCCACCAGGCCTTCTGCCCCGAGCTGAGCAGGAGCCTCTACATGAACGTGAAGAAGGCGGGTTTCCCGAGGACGTTCCAACGGGGCGTGGTGGGCGTCGCCGAGGGCCCCCACCTGGAGTCCCCGGACGAGATCAGGATAAGGTACACCAACGCGGGGATAGACGTCGTCACGATGAACCTCGTCCCCGAGATATACTTCGCCAGGGAGATAGGCGCCTGCTACGCCTGCGTCGAGGTCGTCTCCAACTACGGCGAGGGCTGCGTCTCCACGACCTGGGAGGGGAAGATGGCGTTCAGCGACTTCCAGGCGAAGTGGGCGCGCCCCACGGGGCAGGCGCTCCTCGACACCGTCGCAGAGACGGACCCCGAGGACGAGGAGTGCGGCTGCCTAACCTACCGGTGGAAGTCGATCTTCGGGTGAGAGCCCCCCATTCTCTGCCCACATAAGATTTAAGTGCCCCAAGCCGGTTTACAACTTTCGGTTTACAACCGGTGTCTGGCAAGAAGAAGGGCTCCCGGAAGGACTTCGAGACAGTCGTAGGCGTCCTAGGGAACCCCGTCCGCCGCGACATCATAAAGAAGCTCAGCCAGGGCCCAGACTATACCCTCAGGCTGAGCAACGAGCTCAACATCAACCAGCAGCTCGCCGCCAAGCACCTCAAGGTCATACAGGACGCCGAGCTCGTCGACGTAGTGCGCCAGAAGAGCAGCCTCGGCGCCGACAAGAACGTATTCCACCTCAACAAGTTCTACAGCCTCCAGATAGACTTCAGCCCCAGCCTCTACAACGAGAGGCTGATCAGCTTCAACAACCCCCACCAGTGGATACAGGAGGACGACTACATGGAGAAGCTGGAGGAGCAGGTAAAGGACATCGATGATGAGGCCGAGGTAGACGACGTCTCACCGATCCGACAGATAATCAAGGTTATAGACGATGAGCTAGAGGGTCTCGAGAAGCGCCGCGCGAGGCTGCTCTACATCCGGAACCTAGCCCTCGGCGCGGCGCAGAACGCCCTCGAGGAAGTTGACAGGGCGAAGAGGCAGGTCATCCAGCACCTAATAGACCTCGGACCCACCAGCGTAGAGGCCCTCTCCAAGGCGTTCCAGATCGGCGAAGACACCGTCAAGGACATCATATCCGAATTGGAGCGCGAAGACATCATCGAGAACCAGGACAACATGGTGCACCTGAAGTACTGAGCGGCCACCACCCGGTGCCACCAAAAGCCTTTTTATACCGTATGGTGTACAACTTTCGGTTTACAACCAAACGTGGTATACCGAGCATGGCTGCGGTTCGGCCCGAGTCGTGGTCGAACGGAGCCATACCCCGGATACCGAGTTGGATCGAGATGAATAACGTATGAGCAAACAGGAACAACCAATCTACATCCTAAGGGAGGGAACCGAGCGCTCCACGGGCAACGACGCCCGCGGCAACAACATAATGGCCGCTCGGATAGTGGCGGGGGTTGTCAAGACCAGCCTCGGCCCCAAGGGAATGGACAAGATGCTCGTCGACAGCTTCGGCGACGTCACGATCACCAACGACGGGGCGGCGATGCTGAAGGAGATGGACATCCAGCACCCCGCGGCGAAGATGATGGTCGAGGTCTCTAAGACCCAGGACAACGAGGTCGGCGACGGCACAACAACTGTCGTCGTCCTAGCCGGCGAGCTCCTGGGGAAGGCGGTCGACCTCATGGACAAGAAGGTCCACCCCACCGTCATCATCGACGGCTACCGCGACGCACAGGAGCAGGCGCTCAAGGTGCTCGACGAGATAGCCATCAAGGTCAAGCCGAGGGACAGGGAGACCCTGAAGAGGGTCGCCAAGACGACGATGTCGACCAAGCTGGTCTCAGGCCACAGTGGCCACCTATCCGAGACCGCCGTCGACGCGATCCTGCAGGTCGCCGAGGAGGCGAACGGCGGCTGGAAGGTCGACCTCGACATGGTCAAGGTGGAGAAGAAGCCAGGCGGCTCCATGACGGACACCGCCCTCATCAGGGGGCTGGTCATCGACAAGGAGGTCGCCCACAGCGACATGCCTAAGCACGTCCACAAGGCCAAGATCGGGCTCCTCGACGCCGCGATGGAGATCGAGAAGACCGAGTTCACCAGCAAGATCAGCATAGAGACCCCTGACGAGATGCAGGCCTACCTCGACCAGGAGGAGAAGATGCTCCGCGACATGGTCAAGAAGGTCAAGGACGCGGGCGTGACCGTCCTCTTCTGCCAGAAGGGCATCGACGACATGGTGCAGCACTTCCTCGCACGCGAGGGCATCATGGCCGCCCGCAGGCTCAAGAAGAGCGACATGGAGGCACTCGCCAAGGCGACGGGCGCCAAGGTCGTCAGCAGCGTCGACGAGTTATCCGCCTCCGACGCCGGCTACGCCGAGGCCGTGGAGGAGAGGAAGATCGGCTCGGACAAGCTCCTCTTCGTCGAGGGGTGCAAGAACCCCAAGGCCGTAAGCATCCTGATACGCGGCGGAACAGAGAGGATCGTCGACGAGGCCGAGAGGTCCATCCACGACGCGCTCTGCGTCGTTAAGGACGTCGTCGAGACGCCCAAGATAGTCGCCGGCGGTGGCGCCGTCGACATCGAGATCGCCAGGAGGCTACGCGCCTACGCCGAGAAGCTCAAGGGCAGGGAGAGGCTAGCCGTCGCCGCCTTCGCGGACGCCATCGAGGTCATCCCCATGACGCTGGCCGAGAACGCCGGCATGGACCCCATCGACGCCATGGCTGAGCTGCAGAGCCGCCACGCCAAGGGCGAGAAGTGGGCGGGAGTCGAAGCCCTCGAGGGCAGGATAAGCGACATGGAGAAGATCGAGGTCATCGAGCCGATGGTCGTCAAGGCCCAGGCCATAAAGTCCGCCACCGAGGCGGCGACGATGCTCCTCAAGATAGATGACGTGATCGCGTCCACGAAGAGCAAGGGCCCGCCGCCCGGCGCAGAGGGCATGGGCGGTATGGGAGGCATGGGCGGCATGCCCCCGATGATGTAGGTGAAACAAGATGGCATACCAGGGTAACCAGCAGGTAATCGTCCTCAAGGAGGACACGAAGAGGAGCCGCGGTCGCGACGCGCGCCGCAGCAACATGATGGCGGGGCAGATAGTCGCCGAGGTGCTGAAGAGCACCCTCGGCCCCCGCGGGATGGACAAGATGCTCATCGACAGCCTCGGCGACATCACCATCACCAGCGACGGCGCCAAGGTCCTGGAGGAGATCGACGTCCAGCACCCCGCGGCCAAGATGATAATCGAGATAGCGAAGACCCAGGACAAGGAGGTCGGCGACGGGACGACCACCGCCGTCGTCTTCGCAGGGGAGTTGCTGAAGAAGGCCGGCGAGCTCCTCGAGCAGGAGATCCACCCGAGCATCATCATCAGCGGCTACCAGAAGGCCGCCGACAAGGCACTCGAGGTCCTCGGGAAGGTCGCGATCGACGTCGACATGGAGGACAGGGCGACCCTGCTCAAGCTAGCGGGCACCTCCATGAGGAGCAAGACCGTCTCCAGCGACAGGGCACACCTTGCCGAGATAGTCGTCGACGCCGTGAAGCAGATAGTCGAGACGCGGGACGGTAAGGTCATCGCGGACGTCGACAACATCCAGATAGTGAAGAAGGAGGGGAAGAGCCTACAGGAGACTGAGCTCATCAGGGGCATAATCGTCGACAAGGAGGTCATCCACGACGGGATGCCGAAGAAGCTCAAGAACGCGAAGATCGCCCTCCTGAACGCCGCGATCGAGATCGAGAAGACGGAGATCGACGCGGAGATCCGCATAAAGACCCCCGGCGGCGTCAAGGCCTTCCTCGACAAGGAGACCGAGATGCTGAAGAAGATGGTCGACCAGGTCTCGGCCTCGGGCGCTAACGTGTTGCTCTGCCAGAAGGGGATCGACGACGTCGCCCAGCACTTCCTCGCAAAGGCGGGGATCATGGCGGCGCGCCGCCTCAAGGAGAGCGACATGGAGAAGCTCGCAAAGGCGACCGGCGGAAAGATCGTCAACCACCTCAAGGACCTGAAGAAGACCGACCTCGGGGCCTGCGGCCTCGTCGAGGAGAGGAAGGTCGGCAACGACAAGATGATCTTCGTCGAGGAGTGCAAGAACCCAGCGAGCGTCGCCATCTTCATCCGCTCGGGGCTGGAGAGGATGATGGACGAGGCGGAGAGGAGCCTCAACGACGCCCTCTACGTCGTCAGCGACGTCGCCGAGGTGCCGAAGATGGTGCCCGGCGGCGGCGCGATTGAGATGGAGATCGCCAAGGAGATACGCGGGTACGCCCGCCAGGTCGGCGGACGCGAGCAGCTCGCCATCGAGGCATTCGCGGACGCGCTGGAGGTCATCCCTAGGACGCTCGCCGAGAACGCGGGTCTCGACCTCCTCGACACGATGGTGGCGATGAAGGCGGCCCACGAGAAGAAGAACGGCCTCCGCATGGGGGTCAACGTCTTCGAGGGGGGCGTCGCCGACATGCTCAAGGAGGGTGTCATCGAGCCCATGGTGGTGAAGCAGCAGGCCATCAAGAGCAGCATCGAGGTCACCAGCATGATCCTGAGGATCGACGACGTCGTCGCCGCGAAGAGCGGAGGCGGCCCAGGCGGCCCCGGCGGGAAGGGCGGCATGCCCCCCGGCGGAGACGAAGAGTAAGCCCTTTTTTTACCGGAGCTAAAAGGCTCCACCCTTAACAACGATTGTTAGGGGGAACCTCCTACACGGGCGAAGTCAGCACACAACCCGTTTTATCAGTCTTAGGTGGTTCCCGCCGAGGATTAGGCGGACGTAGTCTTCTGAGTACCCGCGTTTGATGAGTTCCTCAGTTATTGCGGGCATCTTGGATGCGTCCTCGAGTCCCTTTGGTGTGCCCGGGATGCCGTCGAAGTCGCTGCCCAGCCCGACGTGTTCTGGCCCGACTAGGTCGACTATGTGGTCGATGTGGTCCATGAGGGTCTCGACGCTTGGCCTCGTCTTGTCTACGAAGTCGGGGGCGAAGTTCATCCCCATGACGCCGCCTCGTTCGGCGAGTGCCTTGATCATCTCGTCGGTCATGTTGCGGGGGTGGGTGCAGACTGCGCGGGCGTTGCTGTGGCTCGCCACGACTGGGTCCTTCGAGACCTCCATCATGTCCCAGAAGCCCGCGTCGCTCAGGTGGCTGACGTCGACGATCATGCCGAGCCTGTTTAACTCCTCGACTACCTCGACGCCGAACTGGCTGAGGCCGCCCTTGGTGCGGTTGTCGGCGACGCCGTCGGCTAGGAGGTTGCGTAGGCTGTGGACGAGGCCGACCATCCTTACCCCGAGGCGGTGGTAGACCCGGAGCATGCTCAGGCGCCCCTCGAGGACGTCGGCGCCCTCGATGCTGAGCATAGCCGCGATCTTCCCCTCCTCGTTGGCCTTCATGATCTCGGCGTGGCTCGTGACGGGTTGGACGAGTTTGGGGTACTTTTCGCACTCCGTGTAGAACGCCTCTATCATCTCCATGGCTGTGCGGAGGGCGTAGGCGGGTGTCGGGTCGCGCTCGGAGCTTATGGCGAAGACCTGGAGGTCGACGCCCCCCTCCCTGAGACGGGGGAGGTCTATGTGGCCGAGCTTCGACCTCTTGCCGAAGCCTACCTTGCTCCTGTCCTCCCACATGCTGTCTCGTGGGCGCGTGAACTGGGGGAGTAGGCACTTCAGTGTGTCGCAGTGGGTGTCCACCACGAACGCTTGCTTGTGGAGTCTTAGTGGGTACTCTTCCAAACCTAATCGATCAGAATATTGCCATTGAAATAGAAGAGCCTTGGCTCCTAACGTTTATCACGGCGCGGAACGCCGTTCACTCCGATAAGTCATGGTAAAGGTTTCACCCGAGATCAAGTCGGTCTTCGAGAAGCAGCGCGTAATCCCCATGGCGACGGCGGACAAGAAGGCGCGCCCTAACGTCATACTCGTCGGCATGTGGTTCTGGGCGGACGACGAGACCCTCGTAGTCTCAGACAACTACCTGAACAAGACGAAGGCGAACCTGGAGGAGAACCCCGTGGTGGCCTTCAACGGCTGGGCGGATGGGAAGAGCTACCAGATCAAGTGCAGGGTCCACTGGGAGACGTCGGGTCCGAGGTACGAGCAGATAAGAAAGATAGCAACAAGCGGGACCCGCCAGTTCCCGGGCAAGGCCGCCGTCGTCTGCTTCGTAGAAGAGGTCTATCAGGGTAGCGGCGGCGATGGCGCGGGTAAGAAGCTGGGCTAGATGACGAAGTGGTTGTCCTGCTGCCCGAGCTGATCCTGCTCGCGCTGCTTGGCGACGCCCTTCTGCATCCCCTCGTCGGTTATCTCGATGTCGTACTCCACGAACTTCTCCACCATGCCGAGGATCGTCTGACTCATCTCCTCAAGCTCCTCCTTCGTGAAGTTGCTCATCACCTCGGGGCTGTTGACCCACTGCATCCAGCCGGCTAGGCTCTGGCCGAGGGCCATGAAGGCGAAGCGCATGGCGCGTACCCTGTCGAGGCGGTCCTGGTCCTTCTTCTCCCTGAGCTTCTTAAGCTCCTCCAGGGTCTTCTGACTCCGCTCGACCCAGTTGACGTTGAGGACTTCCATTGCGTAGAAGCCTCCCCCGTCGCCCCTAAAAACGTCTCCGGTCCCGCGGGTAGAGTTTAAATCACCCATGCCTCGGGTATTTGGTAGAGCCGGGGTCTCCTAGCTCGGTAGGGAGCCAGCCTGGAAAGCTGGTGTCCGTACGGACTCGAGGGTTCAAATCCCTCTCCCGGCGCCAAACACCCAGACGAACTGGGCGCCCGAAAGATGATTCTGTCGAATGGGATTAACCCGGTTGAAATGGCTGTAAGCTCGATTTGAAAAGGGGTTTTCTCATTTTTTCGAAGGTCAGAGCTTCAGTAGTCTGGCGTTTACCGCGACGATAACGGTGCTCACGCTCATTAATACTGCGCCCATCGCCGGGGTCAGGAGAATGGAGTAACTGGCGAGGACGCCAGCTGCGAGGGGTATCGCAAAGGCGTTGTACCCGGTCGCCCATACGAGGTTCTGAAACATTTTAGAGTAGGTCTTCCTTGATAGCTCCACG
>Ga0265292_1001196_pt1 | contig 24676 bp, 20 predicted proteins | sample Munlanlewell296A_FD_189080 | JGI IMG/M metagenome (GOLD analysis project Ga0265292, IMG submission 189080) | Leachate microbial communities from a municipal landfill in Southern Ontario, Canada - Leachate well 296A | ecosystem: Engineered > Solid waste > Landfill > Unclassified | place: Canada... | reverse complement strand
CATGGTCAGGTTGGCGGTAGAGTAATCTTTGGGGTCGCGGCCGTATTTTTTTATTAGTTCAGTTCCCGCCGGCCCCAGCGCCGCCTCCACCTCCTGCAAATTAAACCGGTCGTGGCCGGCTTCCACCGGGGTGTGGCAGGTATAAGCAAAATGCGCCTTTAAATTTTCGGGATCATTTTTCAGCGCCTTTTCAATAAATGCAAACGCGGCGTGCCCTTCGTTTAAGTGGTATTTGTTAATTGCGTAACCCATTGCCTCCAGCGCTAAAACTCCGCCAATGCCTAAAATCATCCGTTGCGCCAGCTTGATCCAGCCGTTGTCACTGCGGTATAGTTGCGCGGTCAAGCTCCTTAAATAATCCGGGTTTTCCGGTAAATTTGAATCCAGCAAAATCAGCGGCACCGCGGATTTCAAGTCGTAGGCAAAGACATAATATTTCCAGAGTTTCAGGTGCAGTTTGGCGCCGGAGAGTGTCATGCTGATTTTATTTTTCAGCGGGACCAGCCCGGGATAAGAGTGCGGGTCCCAGGACAATTCTTCGGGGGATTGGCCGCCGGTCTTGAACCAGAATTTTTGCTTAAAATAGCCCTTGTTCCACAAGATTCCGATGCCGCACAGTGATTTTTTTATGTCCGCCGCCGATTTTAACAAATCGCCGGCTAAAACCCCCAAACCCCCGCTGTAAATTGGCAGGTCCAAAATTTTTTTCAATGGCAGGAGATGGTAATAATCCATGTCTTTCATGTTGGAAAAAACTTCGTGCTCTGAAAAAAGATTTTCGGGCTTGATTGGGTTGACGCTTTTAAAAGTGTGGTAAATGCTGGGTGCCAGGCCATATTCCATGGAAAAATACGCGACGGAGGCAATCTCTTTTGCTAGCAGGTTTTCTTCGGCTTCAATAATTGGCAGGAGCGGAAACCCGCAAAATTGTTCTGCGGAAATGTCTTTGAGGTATTTTTCTTCTCCCGTGTCAATTTTTATCAATTCCAGCGCTTTTTTTAACATTGAAAATGATTTTAGTTTAAATTATTGGTTTTGTGAAGGGGGAATTGTATAATAGCCGCGTGAACAAAAAAATCCTGTACCTCTTTTCCGATACCGGAGGCGGCCACCGCTCGGCGGCCACTGCGCTTATCAAAGCCGTCAACGAAATTTCCCGCAATAAATACCGCCAGGATATGGTGGATGTTTTTGCCGAATGCAGCGGTTTCTTGAATATCTTTGCGCGGCTCTACGGCCCGGTCATAAAATATTCCCCCAAAATGTGGGGTCGCCTGTATTACTGGTTGGATGACCCCAAGCGGCTGGAGATGCTGGAGCGCCTGTCCCGGCCGTTTATCTTAAAAGAACTCAAAAAATTAATTAAAGAGCGCAACCCGGATTTAATTGTTTCGGTTCACCCCATGGTTAACCATTTGACCTCGCGCGCACTGAAAGAACTGCGCCGCAAAACACCTTTTCTGGTGGTAATCACCGACCCGGTAACACTGCACCGCGCCTGGATCGCAAAAGATGTTGACCGGTATTTTGTTGCCACAGAAGAAGCTGCAAAAAATTGTGAACATTACGGGCTGCAAGACAAAAGCATCAAAGTGTTGGGGATGCCGATTGACCCCAAGTTTGCCAAGCGTGATTTTGAGAAAGCCAAAGCGCGCTTTGATGACCTGCTGGATCCGGATTATTTTACCGTAATGTTGATGGGTGGGGGAGAAGGTGCCGGCGGCTTGTTCAAAATTGTCCGGGCAATCATAAAATCCGGTTTGGAAGTGCAATTAATTGTGGTGGCGGGGCGCAACCAGCGGTTGGAGGAAAAATTGCGGGCCGAAGCCGAGAAAGCAAAATATCCGCTGGTGGTATTTGGTTTTACCGACAAAATTGCCGAGTTGATGTCCGAATCCGATTTGTTAATTACCAAGGCCGGGCCGGGCAGTATTGCCGAAGCGCTGGCCATGAACCTGCCGATGATTATAACTTCGTGGCTGCCGGGGCAGGAAGAGGGTAACGTTGAGTTTGTGGTGCGGGAGGGGTTGGGCCGCGTTTCGGAAGACCCCAGCGAGGTCGTGAATATTATTGAATCATTAATGCACTCGCCGGAATTTCAAAAGATGAAACGCAACATCCAGCGGGTGCGCAAACCCACGGCGGCACTGGATATTGGGAGAGAGATAATTAAATGGTTGTGAGGACTTACCGAGTTGGGATTTGGGATTTTGCCTGCCCCGGCTTGCCGGTGGTCATTGGGATTTTTTGTTTACTGTTTTTTCAATCTGCGGTTTTTGCCGCTACCGAATTCCGCGATTTACCCAAAAGTTCAACCCACTATGCCACGGACTCGGTTTACCGCGTGGTGCAAATGGGTGTAACGCAGGGTTTCCCCGATGGAACATTTCGCGGAGATAAACTGGTTACTCGCAATGAAATGGCTTCCTTCCTTTCAAAATTTCATGATGCTGTCTCCGGCCTTTCCGCCGAAGATGAAAAATTACTGGCGGAGTTGCGCTGGGAATTGGCGCGGACCAATGATGATTTTCAAGAATACAAGCGAACCCAGGGGAGCTTTGCGCAAGGTTTTGTGGACCTTGGGTTCAGGTTTGCGCCCGCCTTTTTGTCCGGGAGGTCCAAAGCCGAGTCCATGTTTTATCGCATAAAGTATGCTTTTAAAAAGAATTTCGGGGAAGATGCCCGGCTCTTTGTAAACTTTGATACCAATGATGCGGGCTATAATTCAACCGCCACGCGGGAAATTTTCACAACAATGGTTGATGTTAAGGGGCAGTACCAGTGGGGAGATACCCTGTATACCTTGGCGGTGGGGCCGGGGCCAATTTTGCACACCGATTCCGGTATTGACCCCTCAGAAAATAACCAGGTGTATGTCCGTCCGCGCCCCAAACTTTCCGCCGCGGGCAAGCTGGGGGCAGTGGATAGTGAAGTGGCTTATATTGCCCACGATTTTCAAACCTCCGGCCGCATCGGTTTCAGTGAATTGCAGGCCGCTTTTTCTTGGAAAGAAACGACGGCCGCGGCCCGGTACTATTTTACCGGCATCAACTCCAGCCGGGCGGAGGATTACCATTTATACGGGACACTGGATTCAGTTTTGCAGCTGTCCAAAAAACTGGAAGGCCGCCTTTTTGTCGGCTATACCGGTGCCAGTAGCTTTGGTAACGGCCTGGGCTTGGGTATTTCCGGGAAAATTAAAGATTATTTCAATACCGGGACCACGGTTGATTTTAGCTATTCAAAAATAGGGAACAGCTACCGCACCGGCCTCAGCACTTTGGAAACTTATGAGTTGGCCGGTTTAAACTATTTTGATCGGATGATTTTAGACAATCAGGTGGACGTGGGAGTAAAAGTTACGCAAAAAATTAATGCGGCCATGAAAATATACGGGAAGCTGGATGCCCAGCTGACGGCAGACAACCAATTTGGAGTTGAATATCCCGGAACCAATTTAACCGAAGAGCTGGCGCTGGAGTATGCTTTTATCCAACCAATTGCAGTGAATTGTTTTTACCGGGTTTTTCTGGTGCCCAGCGGCGTTGACCAATTGGGCACTACCGCAGCGGCGCAGTCAGATGTAGTAGGGATAAAGGTAAGTTCCCGGTTCTAAATTTAAGATTTTGGATGCCCTGGCCAATTGACAATTATTACAGAGGTTATATATAATCATGTTAAAGGAAAGAGGATGCTTAATGCGTAAAGTCACGCTGTGCTTATTTTTATTGGTTTTTGTCTTAGCCGGTTCTGCCTTGGCAGACATAAAATTTACCGACGTCCCCAATGATCACTGGGCGGCTTCGTCCGTTTACGATTTGGTGAATATGGGGGTTACCGCCGGCTATCCGGACGGTACTTTCCGGGGCAACCACTCGATCTCGCGTTATGAAGCGGCGGTTTTTTTGGCAAAACTGGGTGACAAGCTGGGAGCGGTGGATCTGACCGAAATCCAGGGGGATATCCAGGGTTTAAAAGCGGATGTGGCGGCGCTGAAGAAAAATCCGTCTGCCGGCGGTATCAGCGGCGTGGAGGTAGTGTCCGAGGTAAGCGCAATGGGAAAAATGGGAAATCTCATTGCCGAGCACGGATCCCGCGGGCCGGTTATGTGTTATCGATTGATTAGTGATGTAGCCAAAGATTTTGGAGATGGAAATGCGGTGGCGGTAAATTTGGATACGATGGATTCCGGTTATGCCGGCGGCTCCCAGGATTTGGCTACCCAACTGCTGGATGTACAGGGCCGGATGCGCGTCAAAAATATTGGTACCGATGCTCCGCTGGATTTGCTGCTAACCTTGGGGCCGGGTCCGATTGAGCATATTGATCGCACCGGCATCCTGACTTGTGAAACCGGCGAGTATTTTATCCGTCCCTACAGTGGAGTGACAGCTAATACCCGGTGGCTGGGATTAGATTTGATGGCCAAGGTTTGGGCGGATTCCATTGCGACCAGCGGTTATTTTAATTCCACGGGGGTGGCGGCCGGGTTGGATTACAATGCGGGGAACTGGCTGCCTTATCTTAAAAATGTGAAAATCGGGATTGCGGACAGTTATTTACGCACTGCCGGGGGAACGAACACGGACAACAAAATTGGACTGCTGGCGATGGCGGATATTTTCCCCAAAGTTAAAACGGGATTGCAATTTAACGCCGCCGGTAACACTTCCAGCAAATTGATGGTTGGGGCAAACTTGATTTTAGCGGACGTTTGGAATACGGGAACCTTAATTGATATTTCTGCGGTCAAAATCGGCTCAGAATATCTGAACACAAATTTTAACCCTACGCTGGCGGGCTATGACGTATTCAACCGGGCTTACGTCAACAGCGTGGTAGATATCGGCGGCAAATTAATCCAGGCCATCAACGATGACTTATTGTTTAAGGGCGTGGGCGATCTTAAATTATCTTCCGATTTTGGGTATGGCCCCGGTAAAACCAATTCGTCGTTGACCGTGCAGGGCGGGCTAACCTATAAGGTTGCGCCGGCGGCGGCCTTGGACGCGGCTTATCGTATCTACCAGAATCCCAATGCTGCCTCTAACCCTACCTCGGATATGGCAGTTTTGGGATTGACGTATAAGTTTTAGTTTTGCACTTAGATTATATGTGGTTAGCGTATGTAGCAATTTTTCTCCCCATTGCCCTTCGCAAACACGCCCAAAAATCCCGGCGAGATTTTTGGGCTCTCATTTCGGCCTCGCTCGTCCCGGCAAGCCGGGACTCCATGCCCGCTCGGCCTCATGAAGGTTTGCTCCAGGGCAATGGGTGCTCAAAATAATATTAATTGGATAACAACACTATGATCATCGGCAAAAAATTAATTACTTACGACCAACTTTCCTCAACCAACCAAACTGCCATGGAGCTGGGAAAAGAAGGGGCGGAGGAGGGGATGGTAATTTATGCCAAAAACCAAACGGCCGGTCGCGGCAAGCCGGGCGCAAATTGGTTTGCAAAATCCCCCGGCAGTTTGACATTTTCATTGATATTGCGCCCGCGCAAAAATGCCGATGAAATTTCTGCCATAACACAGGTTGGCGCGCGCGCCCTACAGAAAAGCTTAAAAGATAAATTTAACCTTGACGCCACAATTAAGCTGCCCAACGATGTTTTGATTAACGGCAAAAAGGTTTGCGGCATCTTAACCGAGCGTGCGCAAGATAAAAATGGGGCGGCGTTCGTGGTGATGGGGGTGGGGGTCAATGTCAACTTGGCACCGGAAGATTTTCCGGCGGATTTAGCGCTGTCGGCAACCTCGTTGCAGATTGAATTGGGGAAGGGAGTGGGATTGGATTTGTTTTTTAATGCTTTGCTTGCGGAAACAGATAAATGCTATGGAGCTTTTTTGCGCCGTAGTTAATCTTTGCTTTGAATAGTGCGTGGCCTGCTGCCAATGGTTATCAGGGAGTTGAACCTCCCGCCGCAAAAATGTTAAGATAACACAAACACATAACCAGAATGTGACCAAAGGGTGGGGAAAAATGTATTCTAAAACCGAAATACAGCAAGTTGTGGACAAAATTAAGGAAGCCGTTGCTCCTGACGCGGTTTATTTATTTGGAAGTTATGCTTCGGGAAAGCCAAAAGAAAATAGTGATCTGGACATTTGTGTTGTTAAAAATAATTATGAAGATAAGAACGCAGAGTTAATAAAAATAAAAAAACACACTTTTAGCTTTAGTATCCCAATGGATATCCTGTTGTTAAAGGGTGATGATTTTAGGAAACGACAGGATATTTGGGGAAGCGTTCAATATGAAATTTTTCATAAGGGGATTAAGGTTTATGAAAAATGAAGATGAAATTGTTCGGGACGAATGGCGGCAGTTTGCATTAGATGACTTAGAATCGGCAAAGGTTCTTTTGGAGAAAACAAACAACCACCATATTTCTTCCTACCATTCTCATCAAGCAGCTGAAAAAATATTTAAGTGGTTTCTGGTGAAAAGCGGCAAAAAATTTCCATTTATTCATGATCTTAAAGAGCTTTTCCGGCAAATTAATCAGTTCAGGAAAATAGAATCTCTTCTGGATGATGTTTTATTTCTTGATAATTTGTATCCGCAATTGCGTTATCCTACGGGGGAGCAGGTAACTCAGGGAGAAGCTCGGAAATGTTTAGCCGCCGCAGAGAAGATTGTTAAAGAGATTACGGGTTGATGTTGAGATAATATTTCAAGAGAAGGGTGGCTGGATTTTAATATGGCACTGCGCGGTATCCGGGGGGCTATTACAGTAGGCCAAAATTCCGACAAAAAAATTGTTGCTGCAACCGAAATTCTTTTAAGAAAAGTTGTCGCCGCCAACAAAATTAAGGTGGGCGACATTGCCGCCGCAATTTTTTCCACCACGCATGACTTGAGCGCCGAATTTCCGGCAGTGGCGGCGCGCAATTTGGGTTGGACATACACCCCGCTGCTTTGCACAAACGAAATTAATGTCCCCGGCGCATTAAAAAAATGCATCCGCGTCTTGTTGCTGGTTAATAGCGCTAAAAAACAAAAAGACATTAAACATATATATTTAGGTGGAGCCAGAAAACTAAGGCCTGACACTTAATTCCTAATTTTTGCGAATTTTGTATTTCATAAGAAGGAGCCCCAAGCATGATTATCATAATGAAACCCGATGCCACCGAAGCGCAAATCAACCAGGTTAGCGAGAAGCTTAAAAAACACGGGTTTGGCATCCATTTAAGTCAGGGTGTTGAGCGGACGGTCATTGGTGCTATCGGCGACAAAAGCGCGATTGATATCCAGACGCTCCAGATGTTACCCGGGGTTTCTGAAATTGTCCCCATCCGCAAACCTTACAAATTAGTCAGCCGAGAATTATATCACCAGGATACTATTGTTACGGTTGCCGGCAAAGTAAAAATTGGGGAGGGGTGTCCGGTTTGCATCATGGCGGGACCGTGCTCGGTGGAAGGCCGCGCTGAAATCTTGGAAGTTGCAGAAATTGTGAAAAAAGCAGGAGCCACGCTGTTGCGGGGCGGAGCGTTTAAGCCGCGCACTTCACCTTACGCTTTTCAGGGCCTCGGAGAAGAAGGGCTAAAATATTTGGCCGAGGCCAGGGAAAAGACGGGTTTGCCGATTGTAACCGAAGTCATGGATACGCGTGACGTGGTGCTGATTGCCAGATATGCCGATATGCTGCAAGTGGGCGCGCGCAATATGCAAAACTTTAACCTGTTAAAAGAAGTGGGAAAAGCAAAAAAGCCGGTTCTGCTCAAGCGCGGCCCCGGCTCAACCATTAAGGAGTTGTTAATGTCGGCTGAATATATCATGTCGGAAGGCAACAAAAACGTGATTTTGTGCGAGCGCGGCATCCGCACGTTTGAAGACGCGACGCGCAATACTTTGGATTTAAATGCCGTGCCGGTGATAAAAAAACTGTCGCACTTACCAATTATAGTGGATCCCAGTCATGGGACGGGGGAATGGGATTTGGTCCCGGCGATGGCGAAAGCAGCCGTGGCGGCCGGCGCCGATGGTTTAATGATTGAAGTCCACCAAAAACCTGAAGATGCCATGAGCGACGGCTCGCAAAGCTTAAAACCCGATACTTTCCTCTCTCTTATGCAAGAGCTGAAGGCCATTGCCGCGGCGGTGGGGCGGAAAATTTAGTGTAATCTATATGTTGCCGTAATGTCGCCGGTATCGGCCAGTCCGCTATCAGTAATAACCGTCATTATGGAAGTTTTAGCTGCATCGGTAAGGTGTCCGTGTTGCAATTGAACATCAATCCAGTGCACTAATGCCCAAGTTGCCCAGCCACGGCAGGCCTCCGGGCCAATGCCTCCGGGAATTATTCTTGCATGCCTAGGAATTTCAGTTTGATTACGGTTCAGTGCAATTACTCGTGCCGTTGGATCTTCAACCACCGGCAAATCATTGCCAACTAATGTTTGCCCGTTCGCTAACATTCTTCTGTAAACGGAGTCCCCGGTGTATAAATCGAACGTGGCCTCATGTATTTGTGCAAAGTGTCTTGAGCCCACATGTTTGGCGGCATCTGGATGATCAATATCAATTGAGTATTGTCCGCCCGGATTATGCCTTAATCGCATCATCCTCGGAAAAGTTGCCTGCAATTCTTTAACCGCATCCGCAATGATGCCGGCCCGGATGTCCGGGGGTATGGCAATCCAGGCCAATTGTACTGCGTGCCGGTTTTGAAAACGCGGGCCAAATTGCCTCTCTTCCAATCCAGCACCTCCTAAGGGTCGGATAATGATTGGTGGATCATTCATCCAATTTCTCCCCAGGGTGTGGTGGCCGACTACCTGGCGGTAAACATTAAAAGCAGAATCAATAACCTCGTCAGGAAGACGAAATCTATCAGCATACGTCCGAGCGCGATCTTCCATTGCGTTGCCAAATAAATTAAAAGGCTGCCAGAGTGTTGCATTTTGAGAATATACGGCCAATTGCGCCATGGCGCTCAGTGCCCCTTGCTTTAGCAGGGCAGAGCGCAATCCATGAACGCACTGGCGGTCAATATATTCAGGGGTATTACCGGTTAAAACTCCAACGGGTAGATTTAGCCTAAGCATTGCAGTAACCGGAGCTAGCACCATTGCAGGATCATCCTCTAAGGCGGGGAAGCGTCGATTCACTTCGTCTGTCGCAACCCACGTGCCATCAAAGTCGGAAGTGTAGACAAATGCCCTATGTTGCATTGCTTCTCGCATTGGCCTAACATGCGCCCGCATGCCTAAGAATCTTTCCGGATGAGTTACTTTTACGCTTAATTCAACTGGCATAAATTCCCCTAGTTATTCAATAATCGTTATCAATGATGCCGGAACTGCTTTCCCATCATGTAAAGCTTGAAAACCATCCCCGAGTTGATATCTTTCCTTTAACATTTCAAAAGGGACCCGGCCGGTGGTAAGGGTTGCTGATGTTGCTAATGCTCTGTTCGCGGCAGCCCGGTCTAATACCGGGAAGGTTTGTCCGAAAGCTTCTTCATCATGGTTTGGTCCGCCCACATATAACTTGGTAGAGCCATTGGATCCTTCACCCAGAGGAAACACGGCATTGCCCCTTGCACGTTGGCCTAAAATGAAATTCCGTTCGGCCGGGTTGCCAAAATATTGCTGGCAAAGTAAAAATCTCGACCAGGCATGTTCCAAATAGCCCCGCCTGACTTGGTCCATATCAATAGGGGTGCCACCCGCAGAAGCATATAAAAATGGTATGATTTCCCTATCCCACGAGGTCTCTAACATCCTTTGAAATACTGTATGAAATTCAGGCGTTTCCGCTTGGATTGTCCACCACTCGTTGACCGGTTGGCGTTTTTCCCCGGTAACGCGATTGAAAAGTATCAGGCGCATTTGATCTTCAACTTGGGCGGCGTGTCCGGGAGCTAATAGTTGCCGACCGATGCCGCCATAATAGCCGGGTGCATAAACCAGAATGCCGGATCCGCCAAACAAGGTTTGGATAACTTCCTGGAACCCAGTTAAACCAGACAAACGACTATTTTCAACATAGGCGCCTTCTGCAAAAATTTGTCCTTCATCTTTGCCGGAGTTGGTAAGTATATTTGCCATTAGCATGGCGGCAAAGACGGCAATGTTTGACATGCCCATCCCGCCCAAAGCCGTTAACGGATCAAAATCACACATTTCCACCTGATAGCCATATAAACCATGCTCTGCAAAAATCCGGTTAAAGGCATGGCGTTGGTCAATTTCTGCAGTAAAGCCGTTGTGCCGGGCAAGCAGGTTTTTACCGCTTCGATCAAGGTAAGCGTCTTGCCAGGTGGTTTCAATTGTACCGGGCATAAATCCCGGTGCGCTGTAAATATTGTGAGTTGTATCATCCAGCGGAGTTAGGCGAAAAGTGGGGAAGGCCTGTGCTCCAATTACAGCAACGGCTGGGCATCCAATAAATGCGGTCATCAATGGAGAATCTCTTAATAGCTCTGCGGTTATATGTGGAGAAAGTGGCTTATGGAATCGATCGACCATTGCGCGCAAATCAAAAGAAGAACCCATATCAAAAGCGCGCTGGCCCAACCTTATAGTAAATGCTTTTCCTTCTCTTGCTAAGGTGGCTACTTGGTCGTGAAGGTTTGCATTTTGATGAGGTCGAAGACGACGGGGGACGTAGGCATCCGACATGAAGCCGGGAGTCATAACGGCTTGAACAAAATTCACCGCGTCCCTTTCGTCTAAATGCCTGGTTTGTGGGTCAAAACGAAAACCGGCCTGCCGCATTTTTGGCGTCCAAGCGCCAACCCAGCGTAAGGCCCTTTCCGCGTCGGTTAATTTTAGCCGTGTCACATTACTCATATTTTTTCCTCCTATAAAAAACTCTTTTCGCGGCCGGGTGCGCCTTCTTTTTAGGCGCGGGCTCTTGCAAAGTTATCGGCCAATGAGTAAAAAAATTTCAGATTTTGGAGGACATATTTTGTGGAAATATTTTAGCGGATTGCCGTGCTTTTGGGCGAAGCGATCATTTTTATCAGCGCATCGATACCGTCTTTTTGCAGTGCGCTGATTTTTATTGCAGGAGAATACTTTTTAAGGGCGGAGCGCAGTTTAGTTTTTTGTTCTTTATCGGCCACTAAATCAACTTTATTAAAAACGGTCAGCAGGGGCTTGTCGATAGCGCCGATTTCTTCCAGCACATTATATACGGCGTTAATTTGGCGCTCAAAATTGGGGCTGGAGGCGTCTACCACGTGCAAAAGCAGGTCGGCCTGCGCGGCTTCTTCGAGAGTGGCGTGAAAGGATTCCACCAGTTGGTGGGGCAGTTTTTGAATAAATCCGACGGTGTCGCTCAATAAAATAATTTTGCCGCCGGGCAGTTTAAACCGGCGCACGGTGGGATCCAGCGTAGCAAATAATTTGTCTTGTACCAGTACGCCCGCCTGGGTTAAGGCGTTCATCAGCGTTGATTTGCCCGCGTTGGTGTAGCCAACTAACGAAATCAGCGGCAGCGCGGCGGATTTTCTTTTTTCGCGGCGGACTTGCCGCTGTGCGTCTAAAGTTTTTAGCTCTTTGCGCAATTTGGAAATGATACTGTGAATTCTTCTGCGGTCGGATTCGAGTTTGGTTTCGCCGGGGCCGCGGGTGCCGATGCCGCCTCCCTGCCGTGACATCGAGACCCCCTTGCCCGATAGCCGGGGCAGTAAAAATTCGTATTGGGCCAGCTCCACTTGCAGAGTGCCTTCGCGGCTTTTGGCGTGCTGGGCAAAAATATCCAAAATCAGCTCGGTGCGGTCAATTACTTTTACTCCCAGCACTTCTTCCAGGTTGCGAATTTGCGAAGGTGAGAGCTCGTGGTCAAAAATCACGACGTCAGCATTGTAGCTGTGCACGGCGGCATGGATTTCTTCGATCTTGCCACTGCCAATAAAAAATTTGTGGTCGGGTTTTTCTCGCTTTTGGGTAAATTTTACCAGCGGCACCACGCCGGCGGTGGCGGCCAGGCGGGAAAGCTCGGCAATGGATTCATCCAGCGGGAAGTCGGCCTCACCCCAAAGTTCCACGCCCGCCAAAATGGCTTTTTCGGGCGGGGGGAAATTTATCATTTGACGAATTATAGCAGGCATAGATATTTTTGCAAAAAAGCCAAGCGTAAAGTGAAATTTTTGGGCCGGGCGGGCGATAACAAAGCAAGCGAAACAACAAACAAAGAAAAAAAGGAAGAAACACATGAGTTCTGTCTCTACTGGTGTAGCGGGTGGAGTGCGCGTGCTATCGAGGTCGGGGGGTGCAGGCGTGATTACTCATCCACGAATATTACAGCCAACTTTTTCGATTGCTACTTTGCGCTCTAGAGAATGTCGCGACTTTGGCGTAGGCAATATGACCACTTTTAAAAAAGCGGTGTTACAGTTGCGCCGGATGGGAATTAAGGCGGTTTGTTTGCTGCCGCTGAATGAAACTCTGCCAAATACGGCAAGCTTTTTTGACCGCACCAGCAATAATGCTTTGAGTATCCGCTTGGTTGATCCCGAGGAAATCCCAGAAATAAAGGAAACGGAGCTATTAAGCCGGCAGTTGGATCATGATTTGGGACTGGCGATGGCGGCCAACGGATCGGCAAGGATAAATAATGCGATGGCCGAAGTGGAACTTGGCCGATATTTCGGCCTGGCTTACGAAAGGTTTTGTGAGCGGACCAGGGCGGTTACTAGCCTGGGCGCAGAGAAAGCTGCGAGGGATGGGTCGCTGGGATCAGCAGGTGAGAGAATATCTTCATTTAAGGCGTTTTGTACTGAACATTCTTGGTGGCTGGATATGTATGCTTATTTCAAAGCGGCGGAAGAACATTATGGCGGCCGGCCGGTTGAAGAATGGGACCAACAATATCTTGATATGGAAAGTGAATTGGCGCAAAGATTCCTCGGTGATAACGAAGGACGGGTAAATTATTTTAAATTTGTACAAATGGAGATTTACCGGCAGGTTGGCGAGGGTTTTGCTTATGCTCATGAAAATGGGATTGAGGAAATTGAAGGATTATTGGGAGTGGGGGTTAGCCGGCAGAGCGCTGAAGCGGCATTGATGCCTCAATGTTATGATCGGATGCGGCAAATTGGATGTTTCCCGGAGCCGGAAAATGGTTATCCTCTCCAGCTATGGGAATTTGCGGCGGAAAGAAATACGCCAGAGATGCATGCTTTCACCGCCCGGAGTTGTGAAGGTATGCATGGATTAGGAATGGATCGGATTTGCTTTGATCATGCGGTTGGCAAAGCGGGCGGATATACTACGTTTCCTGTTTATGATCCGAAGCTGCTGAAGACCGGAAAATATAGAGTATTAAATCCTGAAGATCCAGCAGATGCTAAACTGGCTGAAGATGGAGGACAGTGGGATATTCCGATTGGAGAAGAAGCGCGGCGGCTTGCCTTTGCCCGAGACATGTTGGCAAAAATCATAGCATTGTGTCCGGGATTAAAACTCACCTTCGAAACCGTTGGTGATATGAACCGACGTAGAGCAGTAGAACAGGCCATTAGTGAAGCAATTGCGGATGGGAATGATTTTACCTTAATGCGTGCAATTCCTTGGGAGGATACACCATTCAATGAATATGGTAAATCAGACATGGCGGCTTGGACGCACGATATCCCCCCAGTTACTGCATTTTTAACCGGACAGGCCGGACATTTGCCATATCCATGGATTACCGGGAATACCACCGCAAGATTACTGGAACGGCTGGGGATTCTGGCCCCGCAGTTAACGGATTGGATTGATTGGGGACGGGCTAATGTTGTGGCTGGATTGTTGCAGAGGGCGAGCGAAAATGGCTTACCTTATATCCGGCAAATTGTAAATCCGGAGCTAGATTTTATGTCCAAAATTGATGCAGGAGAAGAGGAAAAGCTGGCAGAAACTTTAGAGTATTTACGAAAGCTTGGTCAGAAATACTCTGATTTTATCCCCGCGTTAGAAATTTTGTCACGGGCAAAAGTAATGGCGGATGGCGGCACGCCGGGTGATGTGGATTTGTCCCAATTAGGGGGGGTGGCTGAAAGATTGCGGCAGTTAGGCCGGATGCCGCAAGCGCACAACCTGTCTATGCAGCTTTCTGATTTATCCGCGGCTTTCATGCAGGAGATTTATCGCCGACTGGCGCAGGGAACGGATGCCGGAACCGTCGTGTTGCCGCTGGTAGGGCTTTTCACTTTGGATGAGGGACATTTACGGCGGGCGGGTATAAACCAATGCATGAATGTGCCGGGGACCAGCGGCGAAAATGGTAACCCAATTGGCAGCTGGGAATTGAGATTGCCGCCAATTGAAGAATTAGAATCACTCGAAACTCAAATCCGTCCCTTGGCATCCAGGGCAAGCCGGCCGTTTGGTGAAGCAGTTCAGCTTCAACCCACGGATCGATCATTAGAAGGCGTTTTTTATGCTCAATTAAAAACAGTCGCGGCAGAATCTGTTGCCTACCAGGCGGCGAACGGCCAATGGACGGTGTGGAAAGAGCCGGTGGGGATTCATCCTTTAATGGAAATTGCAGTTGCCTACAATGGCCCCATGGTAACTGATGGGCACGAAAATAAGGCCTGGGCACATTATGATATGAGTAGGTTTGGGTTTGAAGCTAACCGCAGTTATGTTTTTTATGACTTAATTACGGAATTAGAGCGAACTTTAACTGGTGAAGAATTAATTAGCCACGGGTTAAGGGTGGGATTAAATACGGCAAATGCTCGCCATCATTTTGTGATTTATGAAAAACCTACGCTTCCCTCTTCGGCTCCCTCGTCATCAGGTCCTGAATAGCGGCATAAGGTTCTTTGTCGGCAAAAAGCACGTTGTAAACCTCATCGGTAATGGGCATATCGACGCCCAGTTTTATGGATAGGGATTTTACTGCCAGCGTGGTGGGTACGCCTTCTGCAATTTCAACCATGCTTTTTAAAATGCTATCCAGTTTTTTGCCTTTGGCAATTTCTTCGCCAACGTGATGGTTGCGCGATAATTTGCTCTGGCACGTAGTAATGAGATCGCCAAATCCCGCTAAACCGTAAAAGGTTTCTTCGTGCGCGCCCAGGCGTTTCCCCAGCCGCGCCATTTCGGCAATCCCGCGCACCAACAGCGCCGATTTCGCATTATCGCCTAACCCCAGCCCCTCCGCCGCCCCGGCCGCGATGGCAATAATATTTTTCAGCGCGCCGCACAGCTCCACCCCCACAATATCCTGGTTGGTATAAACCCGGAAGCGTGCTTGCATTAACAATTCTTGCGCCGCGCCTGCACATTGGGGAGAGGGTGAGGCAATGACGGTGGTGGCCGGCATGCCTTTGGCAATTTCTGCTGATAGGTTGGGCCCGGACAGCGCGCAAATTTTTTCTGCAGGATATCTTAATTCTTCGATCAAAACTTCTGACATCCTTTTAAATGTATTTTTTTCTATTCCCTTGGTTGCGCTGACAACCAGGATGTTGGAGTTGATCCGGTTTTTAAGTTTGGCGGCGGTTTCTCGTAAGTGTTCGGACGGAACCACAAAAAACACCGCGCGGGATTCGTTAATTGCCGGGATAACTTCTCCCCAGTCAGACGAGGCAGTAATTTGTCCGGAGAGTTGTATGCCGGGCAGGTATTTTTTGTTTTCGTGCAGTTGGTTGATTTGGTTGGTTACTGCTTCTTCAAAGCTCCAGATTAAAACCTGGTGCTGGTTTTCGATCAACAGCTGGGCCAGCGTGGTACCCCAGGCACCGGCGCCAATGATGACGACTTTAGCCATTAGTTTTTGCTCCCATTTTTCTTTCAGTTCCTGCTAACAAACGCTGGATATTGGGGATGTGTTTTACAATTATCAATACAGTGATTGCCACGGCCGCAATTGAATAGGGCAGTGGCGCTTGCGCCAAAAACAGCGCAAGCACAATCAATGGCGGCACGGAAATGGAAGCCAGTGATACGTAACGGGTCATGGCAATGATCAAGGCAGTCAAAATCAGTGCGCCTAAAAATATTTCCGGCGCGATTGCCAGCAGTATTCCCAGCCCGGTGGCTGACCCGCGGCCCCCTTTAAATTTTAAAAATATCGGAAACATATGCCCGATAACCGAAAATGACCCGGCAATAATTATCCAAAGCGGATCAGAGAGCATTTGCATTGCAATCCAGGTTGCCAGCGTACCTTTTAGAAGGTCAAGGATAAAAACAATCGTGCCGGCAACCGGTCCCAGCGTGCGGAGCACATTGGTTGCGCCAATGTTGCCGCTGCCCACTTTTTGGATATCAACTTTACTGAACTTGGCGACAATTACGCCAAAAGGGATGGAGCCGAGGAGGTAGCCAAGGATTACGGCAATCAGGATTGCGGACAAATATTCACATTGCATGCACAAATTATAACACAATTATTTTTTGAGGGCGTCTTTGATGGTTTTGAGCAGTTCTTCTTCGGTGAAGGGCTTTTTGATGATTCCGTTGACGTGGTATTCTTGGCCGGCAAAGGTAACCGCCTCTTCGTCCATGCCGGTGATAAAAATCACCGGAATTTCCGGATGCACTTGCTTAACCTTTTTTAAAAATTCGAAGCCGTCAATTTTGGGCATGTTAACGTCGGCAAAAATCAAATCAAAAGAGGTGGGATTAAGGTTGAATATTTTCAGGGCTTCTTCGCCGTCTCCGGCTTCGGTTACCTCAAACCCGTCTTTTCTCAACATCTCGGTAGTTATTTCCCGCATGCTGGCTTGATCGTCTATTACCATGATATGAGACATGGGGATATTGTAAGGGGGAGGGGGGAAGAAGTCAAATTTTATGTACAGTTTTTTGCGATTTTTGGCTAAATTTGTCGATAATATATGGGAGGGGGAAGCGGGCTGCTTTTGCTGTCGTGGGGCTAAAAAACAAAAAAATTATGGAACTGTCTAGAACTAGTCCAATAATTTCAGGTAGAAGACTAAGCTCACGGGCGCGCAGGTTTGTCCTGGGGTGTATGTTGGGGGCGTCGGCGTTGGGCGTCAGGGCTTTGAGTCATTCCCCAACCTGGCGGCAAACCGTGGATATTCGTGACGCTACTGCTTGGTATGTAAACAGCGTTGCTTCGCCGGACAAACAAATATCATACGAAGAAGTTACTTTTGGTCAGGAAGCGGCGGTGGTGGGGGGTGGGGTGTGGGCAGGCGCGATGGTTGGCGAAGGGGTTTATTTTTCCGCTGTTATTGCTCCGTCTTTATTGACTGCATTGGAGTCAGCTTCTACGTTGACAAAAATTCCTGCTTTTATTTTAGCTGCGATTGGGGTTCAAGTTGGTGCAGGAGAAGCATTGTTGGGTATGCCGGATGTAAAAAATGCGGCTCAATTTGTTGGGGGTAAATATTTAACCTATGTGCCGCCAGCGATTGATTGGGGCGTTGGGTTAGGCAATGATGCTGTGCATATTGTTGAAAAACAAGGGCGGAAAATAAGCCGCCGGCTTTTCCCTCCCGCAGAAATAAAGCAAGGGATTGCAGACCAAATTGAAATAGGACAAAACTGTATGGCGGAATATGCGACCAGCGGCGAATGTACTTTGGATTATTTTACCTATTTTGACACCTTACAATATTATCAGGCCCAGCGCTCATCCTATGATATCCAAGCTGGTTTGCCACAGTTGAATAAACGTTTTGATTTGACGGTATCGGCTGCGCAAGCGCGTGCTGCCATGGTAGAAACAGGGGAAGATAAGCGTTTGGCCCTTGAGAAAACAGTATTTGTTTCGGATTTGAAGCATTATAAAAAAAGACAGGCCCTCTTACCGCTACTAATGGATGGACAAGGCGGGAATTGTGAGGCGGAAACCTATTTTATGGCAGGCTTTTATCAGCGTATGGAACAAGCTGGAGTAGATTTTGGACTACCAGGGTACAAGCGATTTGTCAGAGTTTTTTTCGGCCATGAAAGTGTGGTTTATTATAATCCTGAAAAAGACCGTTTGTATGATCCGCGGGACAATGTTTTTGAAGATGGCACCCGCACCGATTTATATTCACCTGAGATTTTAGTGTGGCAGACCTTGGTTGGAGAAGGCGAGGCAGTATCGCTGGGCTCGAAGGATTTTTTGAAATATCGAAAAAATACAAATGTGCCTGCAGATTGGTGGTCATGGTTAAAATCAGCAAAATTTCGTGACTTGCTAGACTTTCTATCCAATAATTCAATGGTCGGAGGGTTGATACTATCATGGGATCAATACAAGACCAGCGCTTCACCCGCCGAAACCATCATGGAATTAAATGAAAGCAGCGGAAAAGTTGAGGAACATGATTTAAGCTTGGGCAAAATGGAAAAGTCAACGGGCATGAATGGAAACGCTGGCGGGAAAGAAACTGATGTATCAGGAGAAGAATGGTCTTTAAAGATATTCCATGAACATTTTTTTGATGTAATCGTCGGGAATACCCAAGATGACCAATTTGATTTGGTTCCTTATTCCGCCGATGTTATCCCTACGGTGGATCACTTCCTCGAAGTTTTTGAAAGGCACATTGCACATAAAACCAAAATGTACGCGGTAATAACTTCTGAAAGCGGCGCAACCTGGGATGCATCCGATAAGCGTAAGGACAGGAATGAGCTTTTTGGAGAGGACATAATTGCTCGCAATGGATTGCTGTTGATGCGAGCTCTGCATTTGTATTTAAGAACGGATGGGGAATACTTATCCAAGGCAGAACAAATTACACTAGCCAAGCAAAAAAACAGGTTAAAACAATTAATGGCCCAGCACTTTAAAGTGATGGACGATATTTCTCGGGCATTGCAGGAACCGGAGGCTCAAAATATATTTTATTCGCAAATAACAGATACAAGAGCTGTGACAGATTTGAGGTGTCGGCGTTATAGTTGTTATCCATCGTTTTTAAATGAACCGTTGATTGACCAGCAATATTTACTCGAAACAGCTGGCGCAAGCCAGGGGCCGATTGATTTATCAGTATTTGTTGCGATAGTAAATGATTTGAGCCATGCCGCCAGTGCTCGATCTGCACGAGAAGCAGGCTTAAGTTTTGGCCAAGGGGATACGTATTTGCAACGCTATCATCAGGAGCCGGTTCTACAAGCTATTTTTGATTCTTATAAAACAGTTGACCGGTTTGATTTTTATGATCAGGAAGAAATCACGCGTAACGCATTTTCTATAGAAGTTATCGATGAAAATGCTTACGAAGAAGATTTTTCAAGCGCGGTTGACAAACAGCCAAAAAACAAACCGAAAGTTGCCATGATTGACCCGCGTTATGCTACCATGCTCTTTTTCATAAAAAATTCGAGTAGAAATGCCGTGCCATATTATGTTCCTGAATTTTGGCAAGCATTTTTAAATTCTCCCGGCTCCGCGCAAGTGCTAGATATAAATTATCCCGAGTTGGAACGATGGGTGGAAGGTGGCTTTTTGTGGTATGACCCGAGTGATTTTATGTGTTTATCAGGTAAAATTACCTCGAGAACAGATTGGTCTTGGTCCCCACTACTTCTTCCCTCGGGGTATAGTTTTGATGATGCATATTACAAATGCCGTTTGCCGGGACAATCATTGGCCGAATATTACGAGGATATTTCTTCAAGCGGCAAGCCGTCTACGGTTGTTGGTGCCAGGCATTTGGCGGAATTGAATTATCTGCAAAGATATTTGAAAGCACATCCGGAGGCAGATATGTATGGCATTAAAAAGCGGCAACGGTCTTACTATGCCGAAACCCCTTTCGAAGGCATGGCAGACACTGTTCAAGAATTTCTAACTGTCCCGGTGCCGTTGCCCCAACCTTAATAATTATGCTAAAATGCCCCCCATGGTTGTCCAGTCACAAGATTTACGCCCCGGTATGACGGTAGAAATCGATAGCAATTTATTTATCGTCCTCGAATATAACCACATTAAGATGGGCCGCGGGGGAGCTGTCATCCGCGCCAAGTTCAAAAACATCCGCACCGGCGCCACCATTGAAAAAACCTTCAAAAGCGGCGAAAAAGTAAATTTAGCCCACATTGAGCGCAAACAAATGCAGTTTTTGTATTCTGATCCTGATTCTGCCCACTTTATGGACCAGACCGATTTTAACCAGGTTGCCATCGACCGCAAATTAATTGGAGAAAACCTCCCTTACATGAAAGACGGTGATATAATCCAGATTACGTTTTACGAGGACGAAGCCATCGGCGTTGATTTGCCGGCGGCGGTGCCGCTAAAGATTATTGAAACGCCGCCCGAGGTTCGCGGCAACACGGTTTCCGGCGGCACCAAAGACGCAACGCTGGAGACGGGATTAATTGTCAAAGTTCCCCTGTTCATGTCGATGGGGGATGTGGTAAAGGTGGATACGAGGACCGGGAAGTATATAGAGAGAGTATAAAGGAGGCCCCTAAAAATGGTAGATTTCGACAAAATGGATAAGCTAATCGATAAATTGGTGGAAAAAATAAACCAGCACAAAATTTCTTCTATTTCGATTGAAGAAAATGGCATTAGGGTTGAGGTTAAGCGCGAAAACGGCGTAGCAAAGGTTGTGTCCGATGCCCATGCGGCGCACGGGGATCCTGCCGCCGCGCCGTCGGCACCCGCGGCCGCTCCCTCCGCCGCCAATGAAGATGATGGTTTGGTTGCCATCACCTCGCCGATGGTGGGGACTTTTTATCGTTCTCCTTCCCCGGATTCGCCGCCGTTTGTGGATATTGGACATACCGTAAAACCGGGAAAAACCGTGTGTATTGTTGAAGCAATGAAATTATTTAACGAAATTGAGTCCGAGGCGGCGGGGACAATCGTAAAAATTCTGGTAGAAAACGGCAAGCCGGTGGAATACGGCCAAAAGCTGATGTTGCTTAGGCCATAATGAATAACCGCAAAAAGCAATGGGAGATTTTGCCGCAAAATCCCAATCTAGCCGACACACTCGCTAACGCATTAAAGCTTTCCCCACTTACCGCACAGGTCTTGATCCACCGCGGCATTACTAATTGCGACCAGGCCCAGATTTTTTTAATGCCAAAGCTTAGCGCCTTGCGCGATCCGCTGGATTTTCCCCAGATTAAAGAAGCCGCCCAACGCATTTTTTCCGCCCGTGAAAAAAACGAAAAAGTTTGTGTTTTTGGTGATTATGACGTGGATGGGGTTACCGGCACCGCGCTGTTAGTTTTGGCATTGCGTTTTTTAGGTTTGGAAACCGAGTATTATGTGCCGCACCGCTACGACGAAGGTTATGGGATGAACACGGATGCCATCACAGAAATTGCCGCGCGCGGCACTAAATTAATTGTTACGGTGGATTGCGGCGTTTCGAATTTGGAAGAAATAAATCTGGCGCGCGAGTTGGGGATGGACGTAATTGTTACCGATCACCACAATCTGCCGCCCAAGCTTCCCGCGGCGCTGGCGGTGGTTAACCCTAAATTGTTAGCAGCGGACCATCCTGCAAGGTTTTTATCAGGGGTGGGGGTGGCATTTAAGTTTGTCTGGGGAATTTTTAAACTGGCGGGAGCTAAAGACGCGGCTTTTTTAACCAGCTTGCTGGATTTGGTGGGGCTGGGGACCATTTCGGACGTTGTGCCGCTCACGCAGGAAAATCGGATTTTTGCCGTACATGGTTTGGCGGTTTTAAACAAGAAAAAAAGGGTTGGCTTGCGGTGCTTGATGGAGGCGGCGGGGTTAAAGAACAAAATTTCGGTGCATCAGGTAAATTTTATGCTTTCTCCCCGGCTGAATGCGGCTGGCCGCCTCAAGCACGCCAATCTTTCACTTGAGCTTTTATTGACCGAAGATGAGGCGCGCGCCCGCGAGTTGGCTAGCCAGTTGAACGCGACCAATCTTGATCGACAAGGGATTGGAAGTAGTATTCAGGGTGAGGTATTTGAACGCCTGGATGCTATGGATCTCGATCGGGAAAAGATTGTGGTTTTGGAAGGCAAGGATTGGCATCCGGGAGTGATCGGCATTGTGGCCTCGCAGGTAACCGAGCGTTATTATAAGCCCGCGGTGTTGATTGGGGTTCAGGAGGAGGTGGGGCGCGGTTCGGCGCGCTCCGTCGAAGGAGTTAATGTTTTTGAGATTTTGGATACTTGCCGGGATTTGTATTTGGATTTTGGCGGGCACGCGGGTGCGGCGGGTTTTGAAATCCCGGCCGGAAAAATTCCCGAACTGGTCCGGCGCTTGCAGCTGGCGGCAGCAGAAAAAATTAAACCGGAAGACCTGGTGTCAAAAATCAACATTGAAGCGGAAATCGATCCCAAAATTTTGACGTTATCTTTGGTAAAAGAGCTGGAAATGTTGGATCCCCACGGCGAAGACAACCCTCCGCCGGTTTTCATGACCCGTAAGTTGCGCGCACAGGATTGGAGCCGGGTGGGCAGTAACAAAAAACATCTCAAGGCCCGGTTTACGGACGGGTCAATCACGCTGGAAACCATTGGCTTTGGCATGGGCGAGCGTGCCGCGTACCTTAATTTTGATGAAGAATTTGATCTGGCGTATAATTTACAGGCCAACGAATGGGACGGGTTTGAGATGGTCCAACTCAACCTGGTGGATTTTAGAGTGAGTAAGGGTTAGCTATATTGAGAAATCTAGTTCGCGTTGGCATATGCCAAGCATTTCCCGCGACATAATAGTAGTCATAAAACACCAATTGGGATTTTCGGGGTCAAGGGAAAGGTTTGCTACCGAAATCGAGGGGGCGGCTTTGCCTGAGGTAGGGAACAATCCCGTTCTATCTCTTATCGGATAAGAGATAATCAGATCCCCGTTGTCCGGATCTGCAAAGTTTAAATATGCCCCTTCCATGCCCGGGGTTTGTTCTTCGCTTAGGAACGCCAAAAGATTGGTTGGCCCGTTTTCGACTGAGACATAAACCGGGGTGGTATCTGCCGTTTCGGTAATGCTTGTAGTATATATACGTTGCCATTTTATTCTGCAAGTAGGATCATCGGTAGTTGGCTGGTACATGGCAAATACTTCTCCGGTTTCGCCGTCCATGAAATACACCAAGTTCTCTTCCTTTCCCTCCCCAATCGCAAAACCACTGCGCATTTGAAGGACAGCATTATCAAGACTGCAGACTGGTGTCATATCTGGCAACGTAGCGACGGAAACCGCGCCAAAATTAGCACCACACTCGCCCGGGTTTATTTCTGCCGATCTATTACAGTGATTTCCATAGTAGACATAATAATTACCATCAATGGTATGGTCAATGGCGGGGGAAACATAGCTGGATTTGTCAGCCGCAAAAGGCAACTCGCCTAAAAGTGTTCCGGTTAATAAGTCATAACATTCTAATCCGTGAAGACGTGCCATGGCGCAGGCGGCGTTTGTATATGCATCTGCATAGGCGGCTACGCCGGCGTAAAAAGAAGAGTGTCCGGGTTGCTGCCAAATCAAGGCCTCTTTTGCGCTATCTTTGGTAGCATCAAATGAATATATGGTATTTCCGTCAGAGGGAACTACAAAAAAATGCTGCATGGTAGCATCACCATTTTTGTAGTCTACAAACACTGCCCTGCCAAAAACCGTGGCTTTGATCGGCATACTCCAAATTGGATTAAAATGGTCATCAATTATTTCAAAAACCAGGATCTTACTATCTCCTTCTAATGCGCTGGCTACAATGCCCCGGTTAATGCCGCGGTTAAAAATTGGCGGCGCGATCACTTTTCCGCCCATCTCAAGGTGGTCGGTTTGGATGCCGTTTACCAGCAGGGAGGCGCCGGTTTCTCCGCCGATAAACATATAAATGGAACCATCTCCATTGGGGGTTGTTGCTGGTAAACGTACACCCGTAGGTGCAAATGACATTGCCAGATCATCTACCGCGAAATATACCGGAACTAAATTGGTGGGATCAAAATTTGAATCCTCAATTACAGTATTATTTGTGGCTGCAGCATAGCGTCCTCCAACCATTGGCCAATCTGATTTTTTGGGAACTTTTAATACTATTCCAGAATCGGCAGTATCTGCGGAATCAATTCTCCCTGTCTCTGCGCTGGTGTCGCGAATTCCTGAATCACTATCAGATCCTGCAGAATCAGGGTGAGGGGTTTTTGCAGTGCAGGCAAAAGCGCTACACAATGCGAACATGCCGAACAGCGCCCGCGAGCCAAGGAATGCACGAGTGCCAGTCCTCCGCGACGGCATTGTCGGATGCTCCATGCCTGACCGTATCCGGGGCGCTGAAAAACTCTCTCTGCTAATTCTAGCAGCATTCATTTTAACCATTGGTTCACCGGCTAAGTATCCTAAATTTTTACCAAAAATTTCATTTTTAATGAAGTTATTTTTGCGGAAACGCAAAAGAATCATTCTTCTTTTAATAATATAAACCCTGCTTCTGTGAAAATGGGGCTATCATAAATCGTAACAAAAGCTTTGCGGTCGGGATAAAAAATTCCTAGGCCACCACTCATTTTCATTGGAGTTGCAGCAAAGGGCCGGGGGATGGGTTGAGGGGCCAGGCTTACTAATTCCCTGGCTTCAATTTCGGTTGGTACGCGCAATCCATAGGTGTAGAGAAATTCATGCAGAGAGCCAGGCGCGCCAATTATATGCGCACCGGGCAAGGCGTAGGTTTTGCCGCCGTAACTGGTTAATTCGTCTCTGCAAAAACCTTGCAACCTATCGGCTAACGCATCTGGAAAGCCCCACAATACCGGTAGTGGTTGGCTGCCGGATAAAGTTACTTGATCAATAGGATT
>Ga0265292_1001195_pt1 | contig 24684 bp, 26 predicted proteins | sample Munlanlewell296A_FD_189080 | JGI IMG/M metagenome (GOLD analysis project Ga0265292, IMG submission 189080) | Leachate microbial communities from a municipal landfill in Southern Ontario, Canada - Leachate well 296A | ecosystem: Engineered > Solid waste > Landfill > Unclassified | place: Canada... | reverse complement strand
CGGTGAGATTGAACGATCCATGGAATGCACCTTGGGGCTTGAGCCCAGCCTGCCACGAGCCAGCGTGCGGGGAGGGGATGTCTATCTTGGTCTCCTGGGCCATATCTGTGTGGACTTGCGCGGGGCCCACGGCTTGCGTACCGTTGGGGAAGTAGGATTGCTTGTCTGGCCCATACACTTCCAAGGAGAGCCACCCCCGCCCGTCCTGCTGAGTCCTAAGTGACACGTGGAGCCTCGCCGCGCCACGGGGACCATCGAACCCATAGCCCGGGAAGGGGCACGAGTTCGGGTCATCCGGGATCTTCACCACAGCCGTCGCGGCCTGCCCGACTGAAGTCACGTTCCCTTGTACGCTCCCCACGACAGACCAACTCGCGGCAGGAGACTCGGCGCCGACGTCCCCGGGTGCGTGGTCGTCAGGCGACGCCGCAGGCGCGGCGCATCCCGAGACGAGGAGCAATGCAGAGATAGCAAGAAGATGCCGGACGGACGGCGTGGTGTCGCGGTGCAAGTCTGTGCCCACCTTCGTGAGTGTGAAGCCCGATGGCCCCGCAAGAGGTTTGTGTCCTCACGGGGCCACCCACGGGCCAAGATCGACCCTAAGTGCTCATGAGCAAGATCGAGTCGCAGATCCACTCGGCCACGCCGACCTTGCACCAAGCGTTGCTGTAGTCGCAGATCCACTCGGCGACCACAAGGGTGCACGCGTGGCTGATGGTTCCGTTTTCCGTACTGACGCTCGCCGATGCCATTGGGGCCGTCATAGACAGCATGACCAGCAAGGTAAGCGCAATCACTCCGACCTTCATGTGTTGTAACCTCCATCTTGTGTCTTCCGCTGCCGCGCTTGTGGCGCGAGCGTGCGGTGACAAGACGCTCAATCCACGGAGGAAAGAAGTGCTCATCGGTCAACGCGTTGCTAGCAACGCCTCGCCTATGCCGCCGCGTAGCGCTCAGGCACGCATGTGGTGAGCGCTCCATCCGGGTGATACCGCTGCGGGTTGCGACCATCCGCACGCACCAGACCAACCCGCCTCAGTCGGGACACGTGATATGACACGAGTCGCTGCGAGACGCCCGCGCGCACACACAGGTCGGATTGTGTTAGACCAGGCTCGCTAGCGATGACGAGCGCGATGCGATTGCGAGTGGCGTCCTCCAGCACACGGTCCTGGTCCACGGCGGCCTGCGTGGGCGCGGCGCTGGGTTCGTAGTATCGCATCTCGATGCCGACTCGCCGCGCCCTGATAAGCGAATGAGCCCCCAGCATCCGGAGGTGGTGTTGTGAGACCGCGCGAGCGATACCCAGCTCACGACTGATCTCGCTCGCGGTGATCCCGGGGCGCGATGCGACCAGGCGGTGGATGCAGGCCCGGTTCTGGTTCTCCAGCACGCTTTGTGGCTTGATGCGCGTGTACAATGCAAGGAGCAGGCGTGGCAGGATCGCGAGCAGCACGGCCGTGCCGCCAAGCGTGGTGGCCACGACAGCAGCCGCGGGCATCGGGGTGCGATCTCGAAGCGTCTCTGTCCCCACCGTCAGGGTGCTCGCGTCCCCGCGCGCGTCACCCGAGCTGTCGCTCCCGCCAAGCTGCGGGGCGACGAGGCCGGTGAGCCCCATGGGTGTGGCTTCCCATTCGCCACGCCCGCGCACCTCGATGGCGACATGCTCGAATTGCCGTGACTCGTCGCCCAGATGCGCGTCACCCGTCGCGTCGGGCGAGCGCATCGCGCCAGAGAAGTCGAGCCGGAGCGTATCCGCATCGAGCGTGACGGCGCACTCGTCACATGCGAGGGAAAGACCATCTACCACAAGAGCCGCGTATCGGATGGTGCCAGACTGGGGGCCGGCGCTGTCGCCCGTCGTGGTCGCCACGGCGTCGATCATGACGTCGCTTCCGTCCTCTGCGCGAAGGAGGAGCCATGCGTCACGCAGGAGAAGAACGAAGCGCCCCTCGGCGCGGACTCTTGATCCTGGCACGGCATCCGTGCTCTGCGTGAAGCTGCCCGCGTCGATGGTGCGCGCGGGATCACTTGTGCCGCTGCACAAGTACCCGCAGTACTGTCGCGGTGTTGGAAGTTGCTGCAGAGCGAAGCCATCCTCGAACGACAGGGAGATGGTGCCGCCAGCGGGATCCGCGAGGAGTGCGACGAGGCACTCGTTGGGTCCGCAGTGGATAGATCGAAGTGAGGAAGCGCCCAGCGCGACTGGCGCGCGATCCGGGTCGCCAACCGTGCTCTCCACGAGTGGCTCCACCGTCACGCGCTGCCACGTGACGACCTCCCCGCGCGACGATGCCAAGTGGCCTGAGAGGCCGGCGCCGTCGAGGACGGCCTGCGTGATATCCAAGACGCCCGAGCGGGTCCCCACAAGTGTGGCACCAGCGAGCGTCGCGGAGGACGCGTGCTGCAAGTGGAGCGCAAATGGCGCGGCGCTCGCGAGCGGAAAAGCGACCAGTACCAAGAGCAATGCTGCCACGCGCATGAGGTCTCCCCGGCCGATGAGTGCTCCTGAGGGGTTCAGGCTTTGCGGTTGACGTCCGGGGCCTATACACAGGTCGCCTAGCAACCTTATGCACCACTGCGTGTGTGACCGATCGAGGAGACCATGCGGATCCTACTCATTCTCGTCTTGGGAGCCCTCCTGTTCGCGCCTGGGGCGCATGCTGCACTGGTTGATGGCATCGGATGCCGCGTGGGTGACTCCGAGATGTGCCAACGTCCTCCACCCATTTGCACGTCCGCCGGTCCTGACCACATCATGGTGGGCGTCACCATCTTCGGTGGCTGCTCGCCGATCTTCTCGGTGACGACGCTTCCGTAGGTCGGCCGAAGCGACGAGCGGGAGGCCGGATGTCCCAGCAGATACACTTGCCTCAGATCTCGGGCGAAAAGCCTATCAGTCGATGCGTTTCCTGCCAAGATCGAGGGTTGGATGCACGGCGAACCTGATGAGGCGGCGGGCCCGCAGATCCGTGGGAATCGTCAAGCGGCCCGCGACAGACTCCCGCTTGACGAGACGACAGATCCGCAGATCCGTCGGAAGATGGGCTACATCCTGGAGGCCACGCCACGCGTCCGCGCCAAACCAGGGCCCAAGCCGCACCAGGGGCTCGACGACGTTGACCTCGCACTCCTTCGTGCGCTCAACCAGGACGCGCGGAAAAGCTATCGCGACCTCGCCAAGGAACTGGGGCTCGCGCTCTCGACGGTCTCCTCACGCGTCAAGCGCCTCGAGACGGAGGAGTACATCACTGGCTACGTGCCCGTGCTTGACCCGCAGAAGCTCGGCCTCGACCTCGTGGTCATCGTGGGTGTGAAGATCACCCACGGCAAGCTGCTGGACGCGCAGAAACGCATCGCGAAGCTCGCGCGCGTGTTCGGCGTGTACGACGTGACGGGCGAGTGGGACAGCATGGTGCTCGCGCGCTTCCGCGACCGCGAGGAGCTCAATGATTTCGTGAAGGAGATCCTCGCGCTTCCCTACGTGGAGCGGACGGGCACGCAGCTCGTGCTCAACACGGTGAAGGAAGAGAAGCGAGTGCTCTTCTAAGCGGGTTTCTCGTCCCGCGCGAGTAGCGAGCGGAAGTCCTCGAGGAGGAAGACGGGCTTGTCCGAGATGTAGGAGAGCTCGCGTGATAGCGTTCTTCTGCTGGACACCACGTAAACGCGTTTGCCTCGCGAGCGGAGGAGATCGACGGCGCGCTCGAAGTCGGAATCCCCAGAGAACAGGAAGGCCACGTCGTAGTTGCTCACGGTGTTCACCATGTCCAGCACGATCTCGGTGTCAAGGTTCGCCTTGAAGGATCGCTCGCCAGTTTCGTGGTCCGTGATGACCTTGACGGGTTTTCGGCGCACGATGTAACCCGAATAGGACAAGAAGTCCAAGAACCGCGTCTGGATGGGGTCCGTCGCGGTCACGTCCGCGACGTAGTAGAAGCCGGCGTAGAACGTGCCCTTTCCGACGAAGAAGTCGCGGACCTTGCGGAAGTCCGCGAAGTAGCCTGCTTCGCGGAACGCGTAGTCCATGTTCGCGCCGTCCACGAAGATCGCGACGCGGTCCGAGCCGCGAACGATATCGTTCGGCTCGATCATCATTCCTTGGACCTCGAAGGCCGTGGACTTCGATGCTGGCTTGGGCGCGCTCTTGGGCGCCAATGCGACGTTGGCTGAGACCTGTGTGGTGAGGGCCGTCGCCGATGCTGGTGAGGCTGGCGCGAGCGTCGGCGCGGTCTGCGGGGGGACGGGGAGCGTGACCCCCGGCGGGGCCTTGCGTTTCTCGACGGGCTCTGCGATGGCGAACGTTTCCTTGTGCCGCAGGCGGACTAGCCACCAGTCCCCGTCCTGGACCTGGTCCACGAACGCTAGATCGACGAGGACGACCTTCCCGCCGGACAGCCGGCTGACTTTGCGGCCGTCCGCCTGCGCGTGGAACTGGATGGTGACGACGTCGCTCTCCTCGTTCATCGCGCATGGATGGGGCAGGTGGCTTAAGGAAGTCGGCGAAGGGGGGTTTGGCAACGACGTCGTCCAGCCACCCCGCAGCGGCGGCAAGGAGGGCACCATACCAATTCCTACAAATAGGATGATGTCCTATTGATAGGACGTGCAGGCCCTTCCTCTCCTTGAGTCGGCGTTCGGTTCGACGGCGAAGGTCAGACTCCTCCGGGTCCTCGCCGGTAGCCCAGACCGGTGGTTCTCCGAAGCCGACCTCGCCAGGTCCATCCGTATGAGTCCGAACACGGTGAACCTCTCGGTCGCCCAACTCGAGGGGCACGGGTTCCTCGTTCGCGACGACAGGCGCGTCAAGTTCGAATCACGCTCTCCCCTCGCGTTGGCGCTGCAACGCCTCGTCGCGGCCGAGGAGGACGCCGTGCGACGGCTCTCCGACGCGATCCGACCGCTCCTCAAGCCTGGAGAGTCGTGCGTCCTCTTCGGGAGCGTGGCTCGTGGGGAGGCGACGCGTGAGAGCGACGTGGACCTGCTGCTCGTCGCGGCGGACCACGATCGCATCTCGGGTTTGGCCGTCTCGATCGGTCAGACAGCGCGGAGCACCCACCCTGGGCCCTACCGCACGCTCCACCTGACGCCAAGCGAGATCAGGGCGCGCTGGAACTCGCCGCTCATCCAGGGAGCGCGGACAGAAGGCGTCCTCCTTGCGGGCGTCCCGTTGGAGAAGTTCCTTTGAGGACGCGCAAGGTCGCCCCGGCGAAGGCCCGCATCCATTGGGAGAAGGCGACGAGGTTCTGCGTGGCGGCACAGGCAGCTGCCCAGCAGGAGGCGTGGGACGCCGCGGTGTCAAGCGCGATCCACGCTGCTATCTCCATGGTTGACGCGATCTGCGTGCGACACCTTGGAGAGCGCGTCTCGTCCGACAACCACGACGACGCGGTCACACTCCTGTTCTCCATCGAGCGCATCCCGCGGGAGGAGCGCGAGCAGATCGCCAAGCACTACCGTGGACTCATTGCGCTCAAGCACTGGGCCGAGTACGACGACCGCCTCTGCACGAGAGCGGAGTCCTCGCGGGCGCTCCAAGCGGCCGCGCGGATGTCCGCGAAGGCGCGTGCGTGGGTCGAGTAGGGCGGTAAGCCTCATTCGACCCGCGCGCCCTGTGCCGCTGTCGATGCGCTTCGCGGAAGAGGTCGTCGCCACTCACTTCGTGCCGACGTGGCGTGGCATGCTCGCGCGGGAGCTTTCGGCGCGAGGCTTGCCCCAGACGGAGATCGCTGCGCTCCTTGGCGTCACGCAGAGCGCCGTGTCCAAGCACTTGACGGGCCGTCTCGGGATGCACGCTGGTCTGGAGGCGGAGCCTCGGATGCGCTTGGTGGTCGAGCGCGTGGCGCGGGGGCTGACCGAGAAGTCGATGTCACCCTTCGAGGCCCTGCACGAGGCCGAGGCGCTCGTGCGCGCCTTCGAGGACCGCGGCCCCATCTGCACGATCCACGAGGACGAGTTGCCGGAACTGCGGGGTCTGGGCTGCGACATCTGCGTTCGAGTGGACGACTCGTCGCCACTGCTCGCGGAACAGGCCGCGCTGTACGACCTCCGAGCGGGGCTGCGCATCCTCGAAGCCACGAGCGGCCTCGCGCGCGTGATGCCTCACGTCGGGATCAATATGGCGCGGGCGTTGCCTGGAGCGCGTGACGTGACGCAGGTCGCTGCGGTTCCGGGTCGCCTCATCGTGGTGAAGGGCAGCGTGCGCTCGCCCGCGCCGCCCGAGTTCGGCGTGTCGCGGCACGTGGCGGAAGTGCTCCTCGCCGTGCTGCGGGCAGATGCCTCGCGTTTGGCGTGCGTGAACCTCGCTCCCGAGCCAGCACTGCTGGACGCGGCCCGAAGGCGCGGCTGGATCGTGGAGCGCGTGCCAGCCGAGGTCGAGCGCGCGCCCTCCACGCTGCGCTTTCCCAGTGGGTCCGTTCCGGACGTCTTCCATCACGAGGGCGCCTTCGGGGTCGAGCCGCAAGCGTACTTCGTCGCTGGGAACGCCCAGGCCCTCGCTCTGCGGCTGAAGGCGCTGATAGAAGACCTACGTGGTTGAAATATAATGGTCCGTGCAGACTGGTCTGAAGGAATAAAGGCGAAAATGCTTATGGGGTGGGGGCCCCTGCAAAAAGACGGACGCCCGCGTGCGCCCAGGTGCTCCCTCCGGCCATGGTCCTCCTCGCCATCGAGAACCTGCCGCCCGTGGGAACGGTCCTCGCCGAGGCACTGTTCTTCCTAGTCCTCGTGCTGCTCTCCGCATTCATGTCCGGAAGCGAGGTCGCGCTCATCGGCTTCTCCAAGCTGCGCCGCCGCCAACTCGTCCAAGAGAAGAACTCCCGCGTGGCCGCCGTCGAGCGGCTCATGGCGAATCCGCAGCGGTTCCTCATCACGATCCTCATCGTGAACACGCTCGTGAATATACTCGCGGCCGCCGTCGCGGCCATCATCGCGGAGGACCTCTTTGGCAAGGTCGGCGTCGCCGTCGCGACGGGCATCGTCACCCTCGTCATCCTGACCTTCGGCGAGATCACGCCCAAGGCCTACGCGGCCTCGCACGGCGAGAGGTGGGCGCTTCGCGCGGCGCCAGCGCTCCTTGCGCTCCAGAGCTTGCTCTTTCCGATCGTTTGGACCTTCGAGCGGTTCACGAAAATGATGTTCAAGAACCTCGGCAAGGGCTCGCACGGCGGGGCCAGCTTCCGTTCTGAAGAAGAGATCAAGACGCTCATCACGGTGGGCGCCGAGGAGGGAGTGCTCGAGGAGAAGGAGGAGGACATGCTCCACTCCGTCATCGAGTTCGGCGAAACCACTGCCAAGGAGATCATGGTCCCGCGCATCGACATGGTCGCCGTGCCTGGCGACGCGACCATCGAGCACATCCGCGCCTTCGCCCTCGACTCCGGCTTCAGCCGCATCCCCGTGTACCAGGGCACTGTCGATAACGTCACTGGCATCCTGTACGTGAAGGACCTCCTGCTGCACCTCGTGAGCAAGGCCAGCGGCACTGCACACGTGCGCGACCTCATGCGCGAAGCGTACTTCGTGCCCGAGTCCAAGAAGCTCGACCAGCTCTTGCAGGAGATGCGCGACAAGCGCGTGCACATGGCCGTCGTCATCGACGAGTTCGGCGGCACGGCAGGACTCGTCACCCTAGAGGACGTCATCGAGGAGGTCGTGGGCGACATCTTCGACGAGTATGACCTCCGCAGCGAGCCCGTGCGGCAACTCGACGAGAAGACGGCCATAGTGGACGCGCGAACGCACGTCGCGGACGTGAACGACGCGCTCGACATCGAGATCCCCGAAGAGGAAGGCTACGACACCGTCGCGGGCTACATCTACGACAAGCTCGGGCGTCTTGGCAAGGAAGGCGAGGTCGTGCATGGGCCCGGCTTCGACATGGTGGTCGAGAAGGTCAGCAACCGGCGCATCCTCCGCGCTCGCGTCGTGAAGCACAGACTTGGGGACCCGGGGGGCTTGTCCCCTGAAGGCGAGAACGACGACGAGCTCAGCCACTCGCTGCGCCGGTGAGACGACTTCACAGCGGCCGCGTCTGCAGCACGAACACGCACCGCGCATCGCCACGCGATTGGCATTGGAGCTCGGTCCCCTTGGCTTCCGCAGCATGAAGCTGCGAGACCGCCCCCATCAAGAAGCCAAGCGCAAGGTCGCACGTGGTCGAATGCGCGCCCGGCTGGCGCTCGAAAAGGTCCTGTCCGCTGAACGTGAACCGGTCGCCCTGCGCGTCCTCAAGGCGCAGTGACCCCAAGCCCATCTCCCCGTAAGCCGCGCAGAGGGTCTCGATGTCGGGCGCATCAGTGTCACGCGCGACCGACCGACCCAAGCGCACTAGGACCGTGCGGTCCGCGCGCGTCTCGTCGATGAGCGCTCGCACGATGCGCTTCACGAACGGGCGCGCCACGCGGTTTGTTATCAATTGCTGGCGCGATGCGTCAAGATCGCCCAGCACCTTCGCGCTCTGGATGGACACCGCCGCTTCGCCCGCCACGATGCGCAGGAGTTCCTGGTCCGCCGCCTGGTATCGCTCTTGCGTGGCACGCGTGGGATAGACCATGATCGCGCCGATCGGTTCCGCGTTTGGCCCAGCCCCAGCAAGCGCGACCGCGAGTGGTGCCACATGCGGATCATGCCCGCCCTCGAGATCGCGTGCCCATGTCCTTGCTGGCCGGTCGCGTGTGGTGGCGAGCGTCAGCGTCACTCGGCCCGCATGAAAGATGTCTCCGCACGTCTCGATCACGCGCTCCGCAACGCGGTCCACGTTGGGTTCACCCACGAGCGCGTGGGTCACTTCCGCGATGCGCTTGTGCACGGTGCTCTCGCGGTCGATCCGCGCCATGAGCCGCACGTGCTCGCGGAGGAAGAAAGCGAACGGCGCGAGCACGAGGACCGCGAGCGGGTGATAGCTCCACAACGCGACGACGGCGAGACCCGCGCTCACGCCGACCGCGACGTGAAAGACCGTCGGCACGAGGAAGCGCTCTCGGTACACGATGAACGCGCTCGTGCTCTCACGAAGCGCGAAGAAGGCGGACACCATCGTGAGGTTGACCACCGTGTAAACACTGATGGCCAATGCTGCCGCCAGCGCTGGGTGCGCGTGCAACGCCTGGAGGCCCGTGAACGCGGCCGCCGCGCTTGCCGTCGCTATCGCGAGGACGGCGACGTTCGCGGAACCACGCAGCCAACCGCGGCGCGTCGTGTACTGGTAGATCGTCATCGCGGGAACGGCGAAGAGGATGACGAGCGGGACGGGAAGCGTGAGGAGCGCGACGAACACGAGCATCTCGTCAGGCGCGAGTGCGACTCGTTGGCCGCGCCAGTCAAAAAGAAGAAGACTCCGCAACACCAAGTGCGAGCTGCCCGCGAGCGTCAGCGCGAGGAGCCACTGCTGGGGCGTGGGGGCCGTCCCACGCGTGATGGCCAATGCGAACGCGCCCACGGTGAGGACAAGGATGATGCCTGCGAGTGCGGCCGCGCCCAAGATGAGGCGCCGCCACGCGCGGGGTGGCTCGGGCATGGCGGGGGGGCCGCTCATGGATGACCCTCAGACCAACGAGGGGTATGGGGCTATCGCTTGTCCTGACTTTGACGCGCGCCGACGCCGGCTCGCTCGCCTCCCCGCTTCTCAACGAAGCTCTGCCACGAGTCCCCCATCCACCGTGAGCGTGTGCCCACTCACGTACGTGCCCGTCTTCACGAGGAATAGCACGGCGTCCGCGATCTCTTCTGGCGCGGCGAGGCGCTTGAGGGGGATGTGCTTCGTGATCTGACGCTGGAACTCGGGGTCCAAGATCTGCCCCTGGTTGAAGCCCGTCTCGGTCCAGCCTGGCGCGACGGCGTTCACGCGCACGTGGGGCGCGTACCGCAGCGCGGCTTGCCGCGTGAAGTGGATGAGGGCGGCCTTCGTCAAGGAATAGAGCGGCGCATCCGTGAGCGCATAGTAGCCCGCCACGCTCGCGATGTTCACGATGCTGCCGCTCTTGCGCTCCATCATGCCCTTCCCTAACCGCCACGTGATCTCATAGGGCGCGCGGAGGTTCACGTTCATCACGTCGTCCCAGCGGTCCATGTGGGTCTCGAACCCGCCGCCCTCCGTGTGCGCGTCGATGGCGTGCTCGACCACGCCGGCGTTGTTCACCAGCACGTCCACGTGGCCCCAGTGGCTCTCGGCGGCTTCGACGAGTTGCCCGATGCTCTCGCGCTTCGTGAAGTCCGCCTGGATCGCGTGTGCGGAGCGGCCAAGTCCCTTCACTAGACCCGCGACGATGTCCGCGTCATCCTTGGACTTGGAGTAGTGCACCAGCACGTTGGCGCCTGCCTCCGCGAGCGCAAGCGCCGTGGCGCGACCGATGCCCGTCGCCGCGCCCGTGACCAGTGCGACCTTGCCGTGGAGCTCGCCCACCATGCCTGACGCGAGGGGGCGTGGAGCGGAAAACACCTGCTAAAGGGGGGGTCTGGGGGGCTCGCCCCCCAGAGTCGCGTCGGATCGCCGCCTGGCAGTGTCGGGTCGGCGCACTCAGCTACGATACCCAAAGAGACGATCGTACCGCTTGTGGTCACCGATAAAGACGATCCGTACGCCCGGCGGGACGTCCTTGCGAACGCGGATCGTGTAGAGCGCACGCCATCCTTCCGGCAAAGCCAGCCGATACAAGTTCCCGTAGTGATGGAACTTCTTTGGGACTCGCTCGGTCTGGATCCGCTCTCCCAAGCCTGCCGGGTCGGACTTGAGTCGGAGAACGTGGCGCCGGATCGCCCCTTGCTGGAGAGGCGGCGCGGCCGCCCACTCTCTCTCATCGACGGCAACGTCGTGGATCACAACTTGACCCACTTGTGTTTCGATTCGTAGATGACGGCCTCGATGCTCATAGGGCACCAGAGCACGCCAGTCGGCAGGATGACCGCGTTCCCCTGGCGCTCCATCTCGGAGACACAGGCTCGGATGGTGCTGTGGCGGACGCTCTTCGCGCCGAACCGACGCTTGATCTCCTCAAAGGTGATCGGGTCCTCGCCGCGCTCGTTTGCCTCGCGGACGATCGCCTCCACACGCCAGTAGGCCCTCATGTTTGGCACGGGCCCGCCTCGCGTGACGCGGCGGAGCGCAGCAGGCGTCGTGGGGGGAGGTGGCACGACCTCATGTTTCGACTCTGTCATAAGACATAGATGTATCAAGGCTGAGCTTAAGAATTCGCATGGAAGACCCCGGTCGGGACGCTGTCGTTCAACGTCATACAAGCAATCCTTATCTCCCCCCTCCCGACCTGGGCAACTTGTGCGCGCGTTCCTCGTCATCGTCGCGGTCCTCATCCTCCCCATGGCGGCCCTATCGGGTTGCATCGGGAAGGGGGACGGGCCCCCCGTCAAGACGAACGAGACTAAGGCCTCCACGAATGCGACGAACTTCACGCTGCCCGACGACCGGGGCGTGTCCGCGGCGGCCAACGAAACGAACAAGACCGAAGCCGGCACGTTCGGCGAGCAGCACACGCACGACTACTGGAAGGGCAAGGAGCAGATCGTCATCTTCCAGCAGGACGTCGGCTTCTCCACGGTGCCCCTCTTCCCCGAGGGCCCGGGCACGAACGCTGAGGGCTCCGCGTACATCAAGCTCGATCAGCCCACACTCATCTATGAGGGGACCAACGAGGTCGTCGTCCTCATCAAGGGCAGCGTTGACCCCACCCTGCCCGCCACGCCCGACCCCGCCCCGCCGACCGTGAAGCTGTCGTACCGCACTGCGGCGGACAACAAGTTCCACGCGGCCCCGGCCGTCACGCTGGGATCCCCCATCACGCTGGCCGTCACACCGCAGCAGACGGACATGCCGCACAGCGTGTCCAGCTTGTGGGCGTTCCAGCTCCTCACCGACAAGCCGTACTTCTCGTCGGTCAACGTCACCATCACGATCAAGCGTGGCGCGGCCATCGTGGATTGGCCCGGCCACCCCGACTTCTACGCCGAGAAGACCGAGCGAGTCATCGTGGACAAGGACTTCAAGGTGCACCGCGCGGGCATCGAGGAAGGCATCGCGTACGGCTCGGCCTCATCCTGGGTCGCGCCCGACAAGCTCATCAGCTATCAAACTGGCTTGCTCGACGTCTTCATCAACATCACGAAGGCCACCGCGAGCAACGGCGCCACGCCCACTGGCTTCTTCCTCGAGTACCACAACGCGACCATCCTCGACGCAGAGGACACGTTCAACGAGCGCATCGACGACAAGGACAAGGGGCGCTCGTTCAGCCACAAGGACTTCCACTTCGTCGTGAAGGTGGACCCCGCAGGCATGGACGGGCCTTACCAGCCGTCGAGCCGTTGGGGCTTCCGGCCCGTCGCCACGTTCGCGGAAACGCCTGCGGCCTCGATGTGCCCCGGCTGCTTCGCGTACGACATCGAGTACCACTTGACCATCGTCGCGCACAAAGCGACGGATGCGACGGCGCTTGTGAATTAAGCACGACCGGCGGAGCGGCCCCGGGGCACAACTCCTCCCTTGGAATCGAGGCATAGGTGCGCGCGTGTGAACCACGCCAAGAAGCAAAGAACCCAAGAAACCAAGCCCGCCGTCAGATCGCCTGACGTCTTGGCTTCTTGGAGTATTGGCTTCTTGGCGTGGATCAGGAGCCGTCACAAGCAGAACAAGCCAGGATCCCGTGAGTTGGACTCTCACGTTCCCTGGGGAAGTTTGCGCCCCGGGGCCCCATGTTCGGGCGCCTCAGACTGTTCGTACGAAACGTTCAGGTGACGGCGCTTGTTTCATCCCCCTGAGGCCTGTCATGAGAACCATGCTGCTAGTGCTTGCCATCCTCGCCACCACCTTCTCCGTCGTAGGCGTCGCAGAGGCCAGCGGTCCCGGCGGTTCCTGCCACATCGTCATGGGGGACGAGATCGCGGAGGTCTACGGCACCGGCACCCCGCTCGACGGCAAGGGTGCGGGCGTCCCGAAGATCGAGTGCTACTACTGACGCACCATCAGGGGGCTCGCAGCCCCCTGAAAACCCTTATTCTTGGTCAGCCCTGCCCGCACCCGATGAAGGTCTTCCTCGTCGGGTGCGGAGCGCTTGGCACCGCCATCGCGAAGGGCGTCACCACGATGCCTGGCGCGTCGCTCACGCTCTTCGACATCGATCACCACAAGGCCGTCACGCTCGCTCGCGAGACGCTCGCGCCCGTCGTCAAGACCGTGGACGATGGCATCGTTGACGCGGACCTCATCGTCGAAGCGGCCTCGCAAGCCGCGCTCAAGGAGATCGCGCCCAAGGTCATGACTCGAGGAAAGACGTTGATCGCGCTGAGCGTCGGCGCACTTGTGGACGGTGCTTTCCTGAACGAGGTCACGCAGCTTGCCAAGCAAAAGGGCGGCAAGCTCCTCGTGCCAAGCGGCGCGCTCGCGGGACTCGACGCGGTCCGCGGCGCGGCCGAAGGCGGGCTCGACGAGGTCACGCTCGTCACCGCCAAGCCCCCCGAAGGATTCGGCCTCTCGGGGCTCACCGAAGCGAAGGTGCTCTACGAGGGCAGCGCGACGGAAGCCGTCAAGAAGTACCCCAAGAACGTGAACGTCGCCGCCGCGCTATCACTCGCAGGCATCGGGTTCGAGCGAACGAGGGTCCGCATCGTGGCGGACCCCGCGCTCACGGCGAACACGCACACGGTCGTCGCGACGGGCGCCTTCGGCCGGCTCGAGTGCCGCGTCGAGAACCGTCCATCACCGCAGAACCCCGCGTCGAGCTACCTCGCGAGCCTTGCGGCCCTCGCGCTCATCCGGCGCTTCGTGCAGCCCGTGCAGATCGGGACGTAGTTACTGACCGGCTTAGCGTCAGCGTGACGACCGGTAGTGATTGAGATCTTCCTTCAGTTTCGCCGTCGCGGCAGCCGGGTCGGCAGAGTACAGGATGCTGCGCGAGGCGCTGACGATAGCATTGTCGCCGTTGGGATTCCCGCCGAAGCGGATGGCGTGCTCGGGCGAGCCGCCTTGTGCGCCGACTCCCGGGATGAGGATGAGCGTGTCGGGCCCCGTAAGTTGCCGGATGCGGCGCAGCTCCTCGGGGAACGTCGCGCCGGCCACGAGGCCGACGTTGTTGTTCACGTTCCACTTCTTGGCGAGCTTCGTCACGTGCTCGTACACGAAGTCGCCGTTCTCAAGCTTCATCGATTGGAGGTCCGCAGCGCCTGGGTTCGACGTGCGCGCCAGCACGAAGACGCCGCGCTCTGGGCGCGAGGAGAAGGGCTCGACCGAGTCGCGGCCCATGTAGGGCGGCACGGTCATGGCGGAGGCACCCAACCTGTCGAAGCCCCAAGTCGCGTAGGCCTTCGCCGTGTTCCCGATGTCGCCACGCTTCCCGTCGAGGATGACTGGCGCGTGACGCTCCGCGGCAGCGACGACCTCCGCGAGAGCGCCTTGACCGCCGGGGCCTATGGCGTCGAAGAACGCGGCGTTGGGCTTGTAGGCGCACGCGTGGTCCTTCGTCACGTCGATGATATCGAGCAGGAAGACACGCATCTCCTCTGCGACGTTGCCCACGCGGGGAAGCTTCTCGACGTCAGGGTCAAGGCCCACGCAGACCCACGAGTCGTTCCGACGCGCCGTATCGTGGAGCCGCTCGCGAAAGGATCTCATGACTATTCGTCGTCGCCGACGTTCCAGAACATGCGCTTGCCCATCGATTCGATGATGAGCACTTCGGAGCCAGGCGAGAGGGCGGCCTTCTCGTTGTCCGAGACGGGCAGCTCGAAGTTCTCGTACGTCTCCATGTCCATGACCTGGGCTTGCTTCCCGTGGATGTTGAGGATCTGGACCTTGCGCTTGTCCATCATGGGGATCTTGCACTTCTCAGTGACGGGCGCGACCATGCTGCGCTTCACACCATCGAACATGCCTACCGCATCGATGCGGGCTTTGGCCGCGCCGTGCTTCCCAGGCTTGGACGTGGTGATGGAGAGGATCTTGCAGGGCTCCTCGTCGATGACGACGTAGCGCCCCTCCTTGAGCTGACGGACTTCACCCTGGGTGGTGGACATGGGCTTCGAGCCGGCCCATCGAACACCCCCTTTATAAGTGTCGCGCCCGTTCGCGGAACCAAGCATGGATGACCCGCGACTGCGCCTCTTGCGGGGAATGGCCGACGCCGTCGCGCGCGTCGTACGCGAGGCGCCCCCCGAGCGTTTTGGTGTCGAACTGGGCATGGGGGCGGACGGAACGCCCACCAAGATGGTGGACGACCTGGCCGAGAAGGAGATCCTTGCCCACCTCAAGCGGAGCAAGGCCAAGCTGAACCTCCTCAGCGAGGAGGCCGGCTACGTGGACCTCAAGGGGCAGAAGCTCCTCGTCGCGGACCCCATCGACGGCACAACGAACGCGGCGCGCGGCATCCCGTTCTACTGCGTGAGCCTCGCCATCGGGAAGAAGGACCTCAGTGACGTGGAGGCCGGCATCGTCCTCAACCTCGCGACTGGCGACAAGTTCGAGGCGCTCGCGGGCAAGGGCGCCACGCTCAACGGCAAGCCGCTCAAGGTCCGCGCCGAGGACAAGGAACTCATCGTGAGCAGCACGCTCCTCACGAAGGGAGTGCACCGCAGCTTCGGCGCGAGCGCGTTGGAGATGTGCCTCGTCGCAAGCGGCGCGCTCGACTGTTACCACTACCCCAAGCCCGTCCTCCGCATCATCGACGTCGCAGCGTCCACGCTCATCGTGCGCGAGGCCGGCGGCGTCGTGCTGGACCGCGCGGGGAAAGACCTGGAGCTGCCCCTCTCGCTGGTGCCTAGGTTCGGGCTCACGGCGGCATCGAGCCGAGAATTGGCGACCAAGATCGGAGGCGCGCCATGAAGTTCGGCCTCACCACGAAGCCCGACGACCCTCGCCGAGTGAAGGTCGCCAACCACATCGTCCAGTTCCTGCTGGGCAAGGGGGACCTCGTCGTGGACGATGACCTCGCGCCCCACATTGGGGAGAAGGTCGCAAGCGCCCCGCTGCGCGAGATCAAGTGCGACGTCATGGTCGTCGTGGGTGGGGACGGCACGATCCTGCACACGCTCCAGCACAACAAGGCGCCGGTGTTCGGCATCAACATGGGCGAGCTGGGTTTCCTGACCGAGATCGAGCCCATCGAACTCGCGGATGGCTTGCGCCGCGTGCTCGCGGGCGACTACTTCCTGGAGCACCGTCTGAGGCTCGCGGCCTCGCTCAATCAGCGGCGCTTGCCCGACGCGACCAACGAGGTCGCGGTGAAGACGAAGCGCATCGCGAAGATCCTCCAGTTCGAGATCGCGTGGGGCGACCGTGAACTGGTGCGCCTCCGCGGCGATGGGCTCATCGTCGCGACGCCCACGGGCAGCACGAGCTATGCCATGAGCGCTGGCGGCCCCATCGTTGACCCGCGTGTGGAGTGCTTCGCGCTCGTGCCGCTCGCGGCCTTCTCCCTCTCATCGCGGCCCATGGTCCTTCCGCCTGATAGCGTCCTCCAGATGCGCATCCTGCAGCGCGACAAGGAAGCCGTCATCGTCGTGGACGGCCAGCACGAGGAGCTGATGCGGGAGGGCGACACGCTCACGCTCTACGCGAGCGAGGAACGAGCGCGGTTCGTGCGGTTCCGCCAGCAGTTCTTCCACAGGCTGAAGAGCCGGCTGGGGTAACGCCGGTTCGCGGCGACCAGTGGTCTGGATGGTCTGACCGTTACCCACATCTCGAGACGGGCGCAAGCGCCGGCGCGAGGGCAAGCGCAAGCGATTGAGGTGCCGTGATCCGCTCAAGGAGGTCGAGGATGGCCGAGCATTCGGCAGCAGAGCGGCGCGCGAATCGGTAGAATCGTGCCTTTGTGGGTAACGGTCGCGTCGTTGGCGGCACGCTCGTCGTGGGCGCAGATACGTTCCTCGCGTCAATAGGGGATGGCAACTCGCCGGCAGCAAGCGCCGGCCCGAGCTGGTCAGACGCGATCGATGTTGAAGGATTCGTGCTCTGGTAGGCTCCAGGGGCACCCCCTCATTGGATGACTCCTTGACTGCCCCAGTTTTCAGCATGACGACTGCGCCATGATGATCCTACTCGAACCACTTGTCGTATTGGCCGTGGTCGACGATGTCGAGGAAGATGACTTCACGTCCCACGATCGTGTAGAAGCATCGGTAGAAGTTGGCGAGGTCGAAACAATAGAGGTTCTCGGCTCCATATGACGCCACGAAGTGCTGCGGTATCGAGCGCTTCGGGATGGGTTCGCCGGCCTGTCCGTCAGCCCGGACCCGCAGCAGAGCGGTCTGGAGGCTCTTCCAAATCGCCTGCTGCGGCTGACGCCCCGCGCGCGCAGCGGCCTCAATCCGGTCGTACTCAGGCTTTGCTTTCAGGTGTTTTGCGACCTTCGTCGGCTTGAACCCGGGCACGCGCGTTCCCTTCCAAGCTCACGATTAGAACGGCTCGGCGCTCGCGGCTGCCTGTAGCAGTTCTAGGTTCGTCGTGTGTGTCCACTGCACGCCTTTGGATCCCTCGATGGCCATTCCTTGGTCGAAGAGGAACTGGAGCGCGCGATGGAGGCGCGGCGAGTTGGTTCCGTGCCCCCGCGCGGCGAGCGCGCGAAGAATGTGGCTGCGGCTCACGGGGACGTCGGCCTTCTTGAGGACGACGATCACGCGCTCGATCACGCCGACGGTGACTTCGATGCGCGCCTTATGGGGCGGTTTTGACGCGACGCGGGACGATCGGAGGACAGCGCCGCGGCGTGCGACCTTCGGATGGGCAGTCACGTAAGGATGTTTACTCTCATGGGGTAAAGAACTTTCGTGGGGCGTAGGAGACGAGCCCGGTGACTTCTTCTGGGCTCGTTGGGGTCTTGGTGTCTTTGTTTCTTGGCGTGGCGCTGCGCCAAGACACAAAGAACCCAACCTTTGAGCGAGGAGCGAGCCCCGCCTTCACTGCCCTTCGCTTCGTGCCTTCACGAACGGCGCGAGCACTCGGGCGAGCTCCTTGGCCTTCTCCTTCGTCGTTCCTTCGACGAAGCGGTGCTTGCGCTCGACGGACTCGCCCGCGACGAGGCCCTCGACGATCGTGTGCGAGCCCTTGAGGCCAACTTCGGTCTCCGCTAAGCCCAGGTCCGCGGCGCTCATGACGCGCACGCGTCCGGCCTTGGCAGACTCATCCACGAGCTTGAAGCGGGGGAAGCGCGGCTGGTTGGCGCCCGAGACGACGGCGATGAGCGCGGGGAGTGGGGCGGCCACGATCTCCCAGCTCGAGCCCAGGTCGCGCTTCGCGACGGCGTTGTGGCCCTCGACTTGCAGCTCTTCCACTGACGTGACTTGCGGCACGCCCAACCACTCGGCCACGCCAGATGGCACTTGGCCAGTTGCCGAGTCCGCCGATTCCTCGCCACAGAGGACGAGGTCGAAGTGGCCCAGCTTCTGCGCCGCGCGAGCAAGCACGAGGGACGTGGGGAACGTGTCGGCGCCAGCGAACAGGCGGTCGCTCGCGAGGAGGCCGCGGTCCGCGCCCATTCCGACGCACAAGTCGAGGTGGCCGCGCGCGAATGGCGGGCCCATCGAGACGACGGACACGGTGCCGCCGTGCTTGGCGCGTAGCTCCAAGGCGACTTCGAGCGCGTTCTTGTCTGCCGCGTTGAGGACGTTCTCGGCCTTGCCGCGGTCGAGCGTCTTCGTCTCGGCGTTGAACGTGACCTCTTCGGGCTTGGGAACGATCTTCACGCAGACGACGATGTCGAGACTCAAGCGGTCACCTCCTTCTTGGTGGCGAGTTCTTCCATGAGCGCGGGCAGCAGCTCGAAGAGGTCCGCCACGATGCAGACGTCAGCGTGCTCGAATATGGGGGCCGACGCGTCCTGGTTGATGGCGATCACGGTGCCAACGTCCGCGAGGCCGGACGTGAAGTGGCTCGCGCCGCTCACGCCAACGACGATGGCCAGCTTGCCGCGCAGAGCGATGCCCGTGGAACCGATCTGGCGCTCACGCGTCGAGACGCCGATATCGACTAGGGGGCGCGTGACGCCGATGGATGCGCCAAGCGCGTCCGCGAGCGCGTTGATCAGCTTCATGTCGCCGCCTGTGCCCAGGCCCGCAACGACGGAGCGTTCGGCCGCGCCGACGTCCTCCAATGCGACGAGGCGACGGTCCATCACGGCGCAGCGCTCGTCGGATGGCTTCAGCTCGACGGGCACGCGCTCCACGCGACCCGACCGCGTCGGGTCGCTTGGCCGGGGCCGGAAGACGCCGGGGCGCACTGTGGACATCTGGGGGCGCGTGTGCTCGCACTTGATGAGCGCGAGGACGGAGCCACCAAAGCCGGGCACGCCCGCGACGAGGAGCTTGTTCTTGGGATCGACGTCGAGGCGCACCGCATTGGCCGTGAGGCCCGTGCGCAAGCGAACGGCGAGCCGGCCCGCGAGGTCGCGTCCGTTGGGTGTGGAGCCCACGAGCAGGAGGTTGGGCTTGCGTTCCTGCACGAGCGCTGCCATCGTCTTCGTGTAGGCGTCCGTGAGGTACGTCTCAAGGAATGGGTGGTCCGCGATGAACGCCTCGTCGGCGCCGCGACGGATGCATTCCTCGCCGATGGAGACGTCGAGGCTGTGCCCGAACACGACGGCGATGAGGGGCTCGTGCAGCGTGTCCGCGAGCTCGCGCCCGCGGCCAAGCAACTCCAGCCCGACGGGGAGGAGCTTGCGTTCGAGCTGCTCCATGAAGACCCAGACTCCGCGGGACTCCCTCATGGCGACACCCCCTGGGGCAAGAGCAGTTCGGTCACGTCGGCCACCTTGGGCCCTCCGAAGCGGCGCGCGCCGTCATCGAAGTTCTGGATGCAGTACGGGCACGAGGTCGCAAGCGTCGTGAGCTGCGCGGCCTTGGCTTGGTTGTAGCGACGGTCCGAGAGGCGCTCTCCTTCTTCTGAGCGCCACATGCCGCCACCGCCGCCTCCGCAGCAGAGCGCGTTCGACTTGTTGTCGTGAAGCTCCACGAGTTCGAGGCCGGGGACTGACTCAAGCAGGCGACGCGGCGCTTCGTACACGCCGTTGTGCCGGCCCAGGAAGCACGGGTCGTGGAACGCGACCGTGCCCTCGCGCCGCGCGGGGGTGGGGAGCTTGCCCGCGTCGTAGAGGCGCTCCAGCAATTGCGTCGAGTGGATGACCTCTGCGGTGAGGCCGTGCTTGGGGTAGAGGTTGCGGAAGATGTCGTAGCAGTGGGGGCTGACGGCGACGATGGTCTCGGCTCCCGTGGCCGCGAACGTCTTCACGTTCTCGCCCACGAGGCGATCGAGATAATCGCGCTCACCGTTCGAGCGTACGGAGTCTCCGCAGCAGCGTTCCTTCCCGCCAAGCACGCCGAACTCGACGCCCGAGGCGGTGAGCAGGTTCGTGAGGCTGCGCACGACGCGTTGCAAGCGTGGGTCGTACGAGGCGGCGCAGCCTACGTAGAGCAGCGTCTTCGTGCCGGCCGTCGCGTCGCGAAGGCCCAAGCCCTCGCTCCACTTCGCGCGTTCGGCGCGCGGGTCGCCCGATGGGTTGCCCTCTTCGAGCGTGCTCCAGAGGAGGCGGTGCGCCTCGGGAGGCGCTGTCCCCTCCTCGAACGAGAGTGCGCGCAGGCCCATGATGGCTTCCACGATGTTGACGCCGCGGGGGCAGCGTTCTTCGCAAGCGCGGCAGGCCACGCAGCGCCATAGCGCGCCGTTGCCCGCGATGCCAAGCTGTGCTTGGCGCATCAATTGCCTTGCGGAGACCATGCCGCCGCCGTTTATCGAGCCCATGGGGCAAGTGGCGGAGCACGTGCCGCATTGATAGCACATGTCCATGGCGCCCGCTGTCGCGGCGCGGGCGCGTGCGTAGCGCGCGTCGTCCACGACGATGGGGTTCGCTGCGGTGGTCTTCACGCGGATCCCTCCTTTTCGTGTCCGGCTCGGCGACCGTGCATCTCCACCATCTTCTCCGCGAATCGTTTGCCCTCGGCGGCCGAGACCCACGCGAGTTGGAGGCGCGCGGGGTCGATGCCTTTGGCTTCCAGCTTCTTCTTCCAGCGCCCGATGCGCTTCTCCGTCTCGAGGTTGGCCGTGAGGTAGTGGCAGGACCCGGGGTGACAGCCCGTGATGATGACTGCGCCGGCGCCACGCTCGAGCGCTCGGAGGACGAACTTCTCCGAAACGCGGCCCGAGCACATCGTGCGGATGATGCGCGAGGATGGCGGATACTGGAACTTGGCGACGCCCGCCTGGTCAGCGCCCGCGTAGGAGCACCAGTTGCAGGCGAAGACGACGACCTTCTCGCTTGGGGATTCCGCAGTGGCGGCGTCCACTTGGGAGAGCACCTGCTCGTCCGTGAACGATGGCATCGTGATAGCGCCGGAAGGACAAGTTGCTGCGCATGTGCCGCAGCCCGCGCAAGCCGCTTCGATGACGACGGCCGGCTTCTTCACTTCGGCCACGATGGCGTTGTGCGGACAGACCTTTGCGCACATCGTGCAGCCCGTGCACTTCAACGGGTCGATGATGGCCTTGATTGGCTCTTGCTCGACGTCGCCGGCTGCGAGAAGCGCGGCTGCCTTCGAGGCGGCCGCGAGGCCTTGCGCGATGGATTCGCCTGCGTCCTTGGGGCCTTGACAAGCGCCCGCGAGGAACACGCCAGCGACGGCGGCCTCGATGGGTGCGAGCTTGGGGTGGCTCTCCAGGAGAGCGCCGTCCTCTGCGACGGTGAGCTTGAGTTGCTCGCTGACGCTGTTGGCGCCCGCGGAGCGTAGCGCCGTCGCGAGCACGAGCCGGTCGGTGGGGAGCGCTAGCCGTTGGCCGGAGAGCACGTCATCGAAGACGAGGTTGCCCTCGCGCCATTCGGCGAGCTCCTCGACGGGGACGCCTCCATCGGACGTGCGGAAGAACCTGACGCCCTCGCGGCAGGCTTGGGTGTACAATTCCTCGGCGTGCCGGCCGTACGTGCGGATGTCCTTGGAGACGATGCGCACGTTGTTGCCGGCGCGTTGCAGCGTGAGCGCCTGCTGGATCATTGACGAGCAGCAATAGCGCGAGCAACCGTAGGGGCCTTGGCGCGAACCGACGCACCCAAGGAACGTGACGCGTTCGCCACGCACGTCCTCCAGGAGCGGTTCGAGTTCGAGGTTCGTGACGACGCGTGGGTCCTTGCCGTGGCCGAACGCTTCGGTCTCGTGGGGCCTGGCGCCTGTGGCGACGACGATGGCGCCCACGTCCATGCTGTCCCCCGTGCTCAGCGTGACGCGGAACTTGCCAACGTGGCCGGAGGCCTCGCGGACCTCCGCGCCCAAGTGGACGTGCACGCCGGAAGCTTCGACTTCGCGGCGGTTGCGTTCCACGAGGCTCGCAGCGTCCGCGTCGAGGCCAGAGATGTGGTGCAGCTGCCGTGCGAGGCCGCCAAGCGAATTGGTCTTCTCGACGAGGTGCGTGTCGAATCCTTGGCGCGCGAGCGCGGACGCGGCGCTCATGCCAGCGAGGCCCCCGCCAACGACGATGGCGCGGGGCGTCACGTGCTGGCTGCCCTTCTGGAGGGGCGCGAGGCGCTTTGCCTTCTCGACGGCCATCGACACGAGGTCCTTGCCCTTGGAGGTCGCGCCTGGCTTGTCCTGGCGGTGGACCCACGAGGCGTGGTTGCGTAGGTTCGCCATCTCCACGAGGTATGGGTTGAGGCCCACGCGGGCGCAGGCCTTCTGGAACGTGGTGGAGTGCGTCTTGGGCGAGCAGGCAGCCACGACGACGCGCGTGAGGCCCTTCTCCTTGACGGTCTGCGCGATGTGCTCCTGCGTCATGGCGGCGCAAGCGAACATGAGTTCTTCGGCGTGCACGACGCCAGGCATCGTCTTGGCGTTCTCCACGACTTCGGGCACGCGGATGGTGCCAGCGATGTTGGAGCCGCAGTCGCAAACGAAGACGCCCACGCGCGCGTCACCACTGACGTCGATGGGCGTGACGTGCTCTTCTTCGGGCCAACCGCGCTCGCTCACGTGCGCCATTGCCGCGGCGGCTGCGCCGCTGGCTTCTGCGACCGTGTCGGGGATGTCCTTGGCGCCGGAGGCGCAGCCTGCGACGTACACGCCATCGCGCGTCGTGCGCTGCATGCCGCCTTCTTCGGCGTGGACCTTGAGGAAGCCGTCCTCGTCCAGTTCGAGGCTCAGCGACTTCGCGAGCGCTTGGGCGCCCTTGGAGGGCGTCACGGCGGGAGCGAGGATGACGAGGTCGAAGTCCTCCTCACGCACGCGTCCCTCGTTGGTGTCCTCGTAGCGGACGCGCAGGAGCCCGTCCGTCGGGGTGACGGAGGATGGGCGGCCGCGGAGGAAGCGCACGCCTTCTTCGCGGGTGCGGCGGTAGAAGTCGTCGAAGCCCTTGCCGTAGGCCCGGATGTCCATGTACAGGATGGTGACGTCGTCCACGCCGTGCTCCTTGGCCTGGAACGCCTCCTTCATGGAGTACATGCAGCAGATGCGCGAGCACGAGTGGCAGAAGCGCTCGTCGCGCGAGCCAACGCACAGCACGAAGAGGGCGCGGTGGGGGTGCGCTCCCGTGGAGGGGCGCACGATCTCGCCTTCGGTGGGGCCGGCCGCGTTGAGCATGCGCTCGAACTCCATGGCCGTGAGCACGTCAGGGTGCTTGCCGTACCCGTACTCGGGGATGCGGCCCGAGTCGAAGAGGTCGAAGCCAGTCGCCACGATGACTGAGGCCACTTCACGGATGTGGCGCGTCATGCGGGGCAGCGTGAAGTCGATGCACTTGGGGCCGCATGCGGCCGTGCAGCGACCGCACGGAAGGTAGTTGGGCGGGTCGTTGAGGCACGCCGCGGGGTCGATGACGTACGCTCCGGGCTCGGCTTGTGCCGCGGGCGTGTAGATGGCCTTGCGTGAGCCCAGTCCCTCGTCGAACTCATTGGGCACTGACTGGGGACAGACGGCAGCGCACTCGTTGCAGCGCGTGCACGCGTTCGTGACGAAGCGCGCGCGCTGTTCGATGGTGGCCGTGAACGCGCCGGCCTCGCCAGTCAAGGAAACGAGTTCGCCAAGCGTGATGACCTCGATGTTGGGGTGCTTGACGACCTCGCCGATCTTGGGCGCTTCGATGCAGATGCTGCAGTCGAGCGTGGGGAAGTTCTTGTCGAGGGCCGCCATCTTGCCGCCCAAGGTGGGCTCGCGTTCCACGAGCACGACCTTGCAGCCTGCTTCGGCCAGGTCGAGCGCGGCCTGGATGCCCGCAATGCCGCCGCCGAGGACCAGGACGGATCCGCTCATGCGGTCACCCCCCGGGCGAGGACGCGGCCGCGTTCGAACGCGGCCTTCGCTTGGGCCGCGTCACCGCGCGTGGATTGTGCGATGGCCTTCAGCGCGCTCTCTGGTGTCACGACGCGGGTCAACTCGACGACCGCGCCGACCATGAAGAGGTTCGCGAGCACTCGCGCGCCCATGGCTTCGCCCTCGCGGCGAGCAGGGATGCGCAGCGGCACGGCTGCGTCCTCATCCTCGGTGGGGCGCACCATGTCGGGATCGATGAGGACCAATGCACCAGGCTTGGGGCTCTTGCGGAACCTCAAGTAACCGTCCTGGGAGAGTGCCACGAGGACGTCGGGGTGCTCGACGAGTGGGTAGCCGATCTCGTCGCGGCTCACGACGACGTCCGCTCGGGACCATCCGCCCGTCTTCTCGGGGCCGTAGTCCTCCGTGAGGACCGCGTTGGTGCGGTCGTGGAGGACGGCGGCGCGC